>Ga0209550_10000007_pt1 | contig 128609 bp, 123 predicted proteins | sample LauGreSuBDMM15SN_2_FD_187567 | JGI IMG/M metagenome (GOLD analysis project Ga0209550, IMG submission 187567) | Freshwater lake microbial communities from Lake Michigan, USA - Su13.BD.MM15.SN (SPAdes) (version 5) | ecosystem: Environmental > Aquatic > Freshwater > Lake | place: Lake Michigan... | reverse complement strand
ACCAGTTATAACAAGATCTTCTATTAATTCTGGATGACTTTCTTTGGAATACATGTATAATTTATCAATAATTCGTTTATCAGTATTAAAATGACTTATCTTTGAAGTTCCAATATGAACCACTTTTTTATAGTCATGATTATATGTTAAAACTAAATCACCAATTTTTAAATCTTCTACTGGAATATAACCATTTTTAGTAAGGATTTTTGTTCCCTCTTTAAAACATGTTGAACCTAAAATTGACCAATTATTAGGAGGACTAGTTAAAATTTCATATCCAGGCAATCCAGCTTCTGAATAGACAAGACCGGTCGCTCCTAAAGATCTATCAAGTTGTACTGATCGTGAAGCCCAACCATTTAATAAACTATCAAAATTAGTTATCGACAATGCTGTATTATCCAACATAAACTCTATATTAGTTACATTCGTAATATTCCAGTTACCAAGATCTTTATCAAAAGAGGTTGCATTTGAAAACATATATATCATATTTTTTACATTTGTTGTATTCCAACCACTAATATCTCCATTAAATGCAGTTGCATAAGTAAACATACCATTCATATCAGTTACAGCTGATGTATTCCAAATATTACCGTTTGTAGTTAAGTTTTTATTAAATAATATTGCTAGTTGAAACATACCCGACATATTTGATACCGTATGGGTATCCCAACCACTAATATCTGCATTAAATGCAGATGCCTCGTAAAACATATTACTCATATTGCCAACACTTGATGTATTCCATTGCATAGTTGATGAAAATCCAGGTGCTAATCCATTATTAAATACGGATGCATTTAAAAACATTTGTTTCATATTTGTTACATTTGTTGTATTCCAACTTCCTGTCACATTATTATATGATATATTTTGATTAAATGCAGACGCTCCTTGAAACATAGAACGCATATTGGTAACATAAGATGTATTCCAACTACCAATATCTGCATTAAATGCAGGTGTATATTGAAACATATAACTCATCTCTTGAACACTTGATGTATTCCATGGCATAACTGATGAATCTCCAGATGCAGCACCATTATTAAAAGAACTTGCACCATTAAACATATACGACATCTCATTTACATTTGATGTATTCCAAGTTGATAAATTTTGATTAAATTTGGGTGCACTCTGAAACATAGAACTCATATTGGTAACATAAGATGTATTCCAACTACTAATATCTGCATTAAATGCGGATGCATTCTGAAACATACTATACATACTTGTTACACTTCCTGTATTCCATGGCATAGTTGATGAATCTCCAGATGCTGATCCATTATTAAAAGAACTTGCATAACCAAACATTTCATTCATATATTGTACACTTGATGTATTCCAACCGCTAATATCTTGATTAAAATCCGATGCACCCCTAAACATATTTTGCATATTATTTACAAGTCCTGTATTCCAACCGCTAATATTTTGATTAAATATATTTGCACGATAAAACATATAAGACATATCTTGTACACTTGATGTATTCCAACCGCTAATATCTTGATTAAATTGGAATGCTCTAGAAAATATATTAGACATATTTTGTACTCTTGATGTATCCCAACTACTAATATTTCCATTAAATTGACTTGCGGAAAGAAATAAAAAAGACATATTGGTTACATTACTTGTATCCCAACTATTAATATCTTGATTAAATATGGATGCTCCTTGAAACATACTAGACATATTGTTTATATTGGGTGGTAAATACGCAGGTACCGAAGTTAATATATATGCATCCGAAAACGCACTGGCCAAGTTAATTAAACCTAGAGTTCCAAATGAAGCACAACTTGTTAAATATTGATTTTGACTTGTTCCATTAAAATTTGTAATTATACCAGTATCAACTAAAACTAAAACAGTATATGTTCCCGCACTCGCATATGTATGGGTTAATAAATTATCACTGGACCCATCACCCCATTGAACTGTACAAAAGGTAAACATTCCGGTTAAATTTAAAGTTAAAGTAGTACCTGGGTCTGGAAAACTAAACGTTAAACTTAACGGTTGATCCATTTATACTATTTCTAAATAAAATTTAATTGTCATAAATTATTATCGAAAATAAACGAATTATTTTAAAATATATTTATCTTTGAGTAAAGTAGGTATGGAAACAACGAAAAATCAATTATCACCTTATATAACTAATTTTTTTAATAGATTAAGTAGATATTTAGATAAAAAATTACTTTTTTTTGGAAGTGTACAACGATCAGATTATTTTCCAGGAAAAAGTGATATTGATGTAGATGTATTCACAGATAATGTTTCAAGTACAATTTCCAAAATGCAGCATTTTTTAAAAGTTCCAAAGGAGGATTTCAAAAAATTTGTATGGAGATTAAACGTGAATAATAAGTTAGCACATGGATATAAAATTATGTACAAAGAACCAGAAAATGATTTCATGGCGGAATTTTCTATTTATGATGAAAAATACAAAGAAGGGGTTTTAGAAGAACATAATAAAAAATCAGTTTTACCAATTTATGCCTCCATCTTATTATATATATTGAAATTTTTGTATTATCAATTGCATTTTATTTCAGATAAGTTATATACTTTTACAAAGAAGAAAATACTTAGTTTAATGATTGGACTACCAGACGATCAATTTGTTGTTTTAGATATGAAAACGAGAAAGAAAAAAGAAAATAAATAAGTAAAAAAAGAAAATAAATAAGTAAAAAAAGATAATAAAAATAAAAAAAGAAAAATAAAAAGAAAATACACAATAAATAATTTTTTGAAAATATTCTTTATAAATTCTAATCCTATATAAAGAATGTCTATACAAACACCTATTAATACACCTCCTAATAATGAAGGTAATATGAATGTTGCTAGTCCCGAAAGTGGAAATTCAGTAGCGTATAGTGATGATTATAATGATTACTGGGATCGACATATTAATAATGCGGCTGAAAATCATCAAGTGGGAGAAGCAATAGATATTGATAGTGATGATTTTATTCAAGGACGACCCTTAACAATGGAAGATTTGGAAGGAGAAGAAATGACACCTGAATCACCGCAACCAGTTATAAAGGCAGATTGGGCAGAACGAGATATGCCTCCAATTCCAAAGTATGACAAACCAGTTATTGATATAAATGGCGAGGGAAAAGATCCCATGATGATGGAAACTAGATCCATTAAAGAATATTTGGAGGAAGATAAAAAGGATAATATTGCCATTTTATACAATGGAAATGTATATTTAACAAGTCGTTCCATAATCGAACAACAAGAAAACGACGCACTTGTATATGAATGTTTACAAGCTGATATGAAAAAATTTACAAATATAGTCGGGAATTTACCTTTATATAATATAAAAAAAATCGGACTTGATATTTCCTCGGATAATGCTGTTGGTGTAGAGGCAGAATATATTTATATGGGAGGTATAGATAGTCTTTTATTAGACGAGGGTTCGCAGTTATATGCAATAATTCCATTAGTTGATAAACAATTAGTTTCCGTAATTAGTTATAACGAAGCTCAAAAAGTTGGAACAGATCAAGGGTCGGGAGTTAGTGCACTTCATTGTCAATCAGGACAAGGTGGATTGGCAGGAATTATTGTAAAAGCGGATCCTGCCTCTGCGGGTGGTCGACGTAAAAAGAGAACAGTAAAGAAAAGAAAGGGTACTAAACGCAAGAGAACAGTGAAGAAAAGAAAGGGTACTAAACGCAAGAGTAAAAGTACTTATTTAAGAAAAACCAAACATAATAGACGAAAATAATTATTTTATTCTAATCTTATATTAATATGAATTCATCAAATAATGATATATTAAATTATTTACTAACTCAAAAAGATTACGTAAATAATTCCTCAATACAAAATGCTTTTAATTATAATCGTTCACTCAATGAAATGCAAAAAAAACTAATTAATGATTATAAATCGGAAATGGATCCAGATGACTGGGATGATAAACCATTAGATATTACCTATACTGTTATTAATTGGATACTTCAACAAAAATCACGGCAATTGGATTATAAACCAGATTTAATAGACTCAGGAGTGATTACCGAAGAACAATTTATGAATCAAATCAATAATGCCCAACAACTCACTAATATATTATCTAGTTTTCCAACGAATAAAGAAAATATAATTTTATATCGAGGTGAAAATAACGATTTTGAGAAATATTTTTTAAGTAACGTATCCCAAAATCAAATTACATTGTATAGTTTTTTATCTACTTCGACTAATTTATCGGTAGCTACCAATTTTAGTAGAGGAGTATTACTTTGTTTTCTTTTACCATCTAGTAATCCATTACCATTTATTTCTGATGTTCTAACTATGAATTATAACACTAATATAAGTGATGCTAATACAAATTCCTCCGAATCTGAGGTATTATTACCTCTGGGATGTACTTTTACATTACAAGGTGTATTTAATAATATTAACGTAAATGGTAAAATATTGAATGTTTATTATCTTAAATTACTTTCATTTGGGCCACATAAAACACGCAATTTTTGGCCGAATTATACTAAAATGGCAAAACAGATTTATGATAAATATACTATGGAACAACAGGAAGGTAATAATTATATGGAAGCTGGAAAGAAAAAACGTAGGAAAAGAAAAACAAGGAAACAGAGAAAACAGAAATTAATAAAAACAATGCAAAAGAAAGAGAGAAAAACAAAAAAACAAAAATCAAGAAAAACAATGAAATTTAGTAAGCGTAGAAAATAAAGACATGTGTATAACAGAGCATATATAATTGTTAAAATTAATTATTAAAACCAATTAAATAAAAGTAATAATATTAAAGATTTCCTTATATCTATTTATAACCTAAATAAATATAAAATGGCACTAGTACAAGAATTTTTCGACCTAACAGAAAAATATAAAAAAGATTATGGAGAGAAAACTATCTTATTAATGCAAGTAGGCTCATTCTTTGAAGTTTACGGGAAAAAAGATAATAATGGAGATATAAGTGGAAGTAATATTCAGGTTTTTGGAGAAATATGTGAACTCAATATTGTCGATAAAAATGTTTGTGTTGGTTCCAATTCTATTGTCATGGCAGGTTTCAAAGATATTATGATTGAAAAATATATTAAAAAAATCCAAGATGCAGGATATACAGCTGTAGTATTTACACAAGATGAGGCTATAAAAGGGACGACGAGAAGTTTGGCAGGTATTTTCTCTCCCGGGACATATTTCGCCGAAGATAATAGTCGATTATCTAATAATACTGTTTGTATTTGGCTTGAAAGAGTACAAAACAATCGACTATTAAAAGGAGATTATATTGTTATTGGAATGGCAAATATTGATATTTTCACAGGAAAGACTGCGATGTTTCAATATAAAGAAAATTATATTCATAGTCCAACAACTTATGATGAATTGGAAAGATTTATTTCTATTTATAATCCTAAAGAAGTAATTATTATCAGTTCACTCGTAGATAAAGAAGTAAAAGATATTATTAATTATATAAATATCGACCATAAACTTATTCATATTATTTCTCTCTTATTACAAGATGACCTGGTAAATAATAATTTCACTAAACAAGCATTTCATTGTGAAAAACAAAATTATCAAAAAATCATTTTAGAACGATTTTACCATATAACTGATATTGATGTTTTTATGCAAAATTTCTATAATTTCCATGTTGCAACACAAGCATTTTGTTTTTTATTGGATTTTATTTATCAGCATAATCCATATTTAATTTATAAAGTTGAAGAACCGATTTTTGAAAATTGTAGTCCTCGACTTTCTCTCGCAAATCATTCTCTTAAACAATTAAATATAATTCAAGATGAAACTTTTCAATATCGTGGTAAATATTCTTCCGTAGAAAAAATGCTTAATCATTGCATTACTCCAATGGGAAAACGAAAATTCAGTTATTTACTTTTAAATCCGACTACTGATATAGCTTATTTAAAGAAAGAATATGATATTACGGAACATGTATTAAATCGATTAAATGAATATAGTGTGTTTTTAAAAAAGGAATTGATCAGTATAAAAGATATCACAAAGTGGTCTCGTCAAATATATTTGAAAAAACTTTGTCCCAAATCCTTTTGTCAATTGTATGAAAACCTCTCGAATGTAAGAACTATTTTTGAATATTTAGAAAAAGAAGACCATGAATTTCTCTCTTATTATTTGGATAAAGAGAGAAATGCAAAGGAGATTGGTGGATTTTGTACAAAAATCCAGAAATTTATTGAACAACACTTGGATTTAGATTTGGCAAAAGATTTAGATACAGTGCAAGGTTTTGAAACTAATTTTATACGCACAGGTATTAATCCGGATTTAGATGAGAAAAGTGCAGGTCTCTTATCCGCCCACGGGAAGCTTGAAGCAATTCGAGTTTATTTGAATAATTTGATTAGTCAAGAAGAGAAAAAAACGAAATCAACGGATTTTATTAAAATTCATGAAACTGAGAAAAATAATTATAGTATGCTTACAACTAGTCGAAGATGTAAATTATTACAAGATGCATTACCTGAAAAGGAAAAAACGGTTTTACTAAAAGTATTTGAATTAGATGAAGATTTACAAGAATTTGAATTCAAGATTTCCAAGAAAAGTTTCGAGTTTCCAAAACAAAGTGCATCAAATAATTCTATTCATCATGCGGATATTTATGCCTTATGTAAAAATATTAATACCATGAAGACGTCAATGAAAGAGGATATTACTCGTGTGTATCAATCTTTTATGAAAGAAATGGAAGAGTTTCATGAAGCTATAGAAAATATTTCTGCCTTTATAGCCATTGTAGATGTAGTTTTATGTAAAGCAACTATAGCCCAAACATATCATTACTGTAAACCGAATATAGATGAGAATGCTGGAAAATCATTTATAAATGCTACAGGTTTACGACATTGTATTATTGAAAATATATTACAAAATGAAATATATACTCCGAATGATATTTTACTTGGAAAGGATACAACAGATGGTCTTTTATTATATGGAACAAATGCAGTTGGAAAAACCAGTTTTATTCGAGCAATTGGAATAGCAGTTATTATGGCACAAGCAGGTTTATATGTACCATGTGCTAGTTTTTATTATAAGCCATATAAATATATTTTTACTCGAATATTAGGAAATGATAATATTTTCAAAGGTCTCTCTACTTTTGCAGTGGAAATGAGTGAATTAAGAACCATTTTACGATTAGCGGATCAAAATAGTTTAATATTAGGAGATGAACTTTGTTCTGGAACAGAAAATATGTCCGCTATTAGTATTTTTGTCACAGGAATTCAACATTTAGCTAAAGTTGAATGCAGTTATATTTTTGCAACGCATTTACATGAAATTGTAGATTATTCAGAAATCCGAGATTTGAAAAAATTGGTTTTAAAACATATGGCAGTTGTTTATAATCGAGAGAAAGACATGTTGATTTATAGTAGGAAGTTGGAAGATGGACCTGGAAATTCCATGTATGGACTAGAAGTATGTAAAAGTTTAAGTTTACCAGAAGAATTTATTGCGCAAGCATATGAAATAAGACAAAAATACAATCCTGAAGAAAAGTCGATGCTTTCTCTCAAAACCTCTCATTTCAATAGCAAAAAAATAATGGCTTTATGTGAGAAATGTGGAGAAAATATCGGATCCGAGGTACATCATTTACAACATCAACGAGATGCAGTAGGGGGAATAATTAAGGGACAAGATGGGGAAATTGTACCATTGCACAAAATGGCGAATTTAATGACATTATGTGAAACATGTCATTTAGATTTTCATAAATCAGGGAAACAACATAAAAAAATAAAAACAAGTAAAGGAATTTTACTACGTGAATTATAATATAACGTTTATTCAAATATATTATTATATTTAAATATATAAATAAAATGTCTACTATAACTCCAACAACTAATTATGTTGCAACTTTAGGTTCAACTGCAGCAGGTTATGCCAATTTTGCAGCTTCACAACCACTTGCTACTATCTCATCTGTAGTTAATACAAGCACTGCTGCAAGCTCTCCAGCAAGTTCTACTGCATATACAATAAATTTGTATTCTACTTTTACTTATAACGCTCTTTTTGATCCTTTTCCCTTATTTTTTTATCTAGGAACAAGAAATACATTATATATTACTGTTTTTCCAGGATATCAATTACAATTTTTACAGACTGGAGCTACAGCCGCAAGTACTTTAGCTGCGGGTTCTTGGACAGTTACTCCATCAACAACAACATCTGTGACTTTATACTCTTTACAACCAGTTTAATAAATTATGCTTCATAAGTAATATAATATTATTTTATATATAATGAAAAAATTTTATATTAGACGTTTATTATAAAATATTAATTTATAAAATAATATTATATTATATGACTTATATTACAGATTTAAGTAATCTTTTTATTGGGTTTGGTCAAATTACTGCTTCGCAACCACTTGCTACTATGTCATCTGTAACTGCTACTACGAGCTCTGCAGCAACTTCTACTCCATATACAATAAATTTGTATTCTACTTTTACTTATAACGCTCTTCTTGATCCTTTTCCCTTAATTTTTTATCTAGGAACAACACATACAATATATATTACTGTTCGTACAGGATATCAATTACAATTTTTACAGGCTGGAGCTACAGCCGCAACTACTTTAGCTGCGGGTTCTTGGACAGTTTCTCCATCAACAACATCATCTGTGACTTTATACTCTTTACAACCAGTTTAATAAATTATGCTTCATAAGTAATATAATATTATTTTATATATAATGAAAAAATATAAAAATGTTATAATTTTTACAAGTATTTTAATTTTTTTAATAAGTTTTATCATTTATAGCATTTATTTTTTAGAAAGTAAACTAAAAGATGGTTTTCAAAATATACAAGAAATGCAAGACATACATAAAGAAATTCATGATATGGGATTGGAACCAGCTTTAGGATTTTGTGAAAAACATCGATCATCTGGAATTAAAAGAGAGAATGAATGTAATAAATTAACAAAAGATAATTGTACCAAGACATCTTGTTGTGTGTATACCAATAACAATAAATGTGTAGCAGGATCAGCAAATGGTCCTTTATATAAAACGAAAAACGGAGAGAAAATCGATGTAACTACTTTTCATCATTATGGTAAATGTTTTGGAAATAATTGTCAAAATTAAAAATTAAAAATAAATATATAAAATTGATTTAAAAATATAATAAGGAAATAATAGTATATAAGATATGATTATTCCTATTAAATGTTTTACGTGTGGTATGGTGATTGCGGATAAATATCGGTATTATGTAGAGGAAGTACGTAAACGTAAATTGGCGAAAGGTTTAGAAATGGATAAAGTTATTTATTTGACACAAGAATTTCGCGATAAAACTCCCGAAGGTGAAATATTAGATGACTTAGGAATGAATAAAATGTGTTGTAGACGTCACTTTCTTACTCATGTGGATATAGAGTAATTTGAATAGAAATTTCGATTTTTGAAACAAAAGAAAATACTTATAAATATCTTTTTTCTTTTCGTACAAAACTAAATATTATCTAAATTATATATAAATGGCTAAATCCTATAAAAATAAAAAAAATCGCGCCACTAGAAAATTTAAAGGTGGATGTGGTGGAACTTGTCCTATTTTAAAAGGAGGAGCCAAGAAAAAAAAAATAGGATCTAAAAAGAAAAGAGGAGGAAATGCAACTATATTATCTTTAGCATATCCACAAAGTAAATACTCCTATCCTCCAAATCCTTATTTAGCTTATACAGGCAACGGACAATCCTATCCAAGAATTAAAGGAGGATATAATCGTTATAGCAATCCGAATATTGGTCCACCTAATACACAACTTGCAAATGCGTATCCTAATCCTGGTCCAACTCCTACAGGTTTTGGTTTTTTAAATCCTATTCAAAATGGAGGAAATTTAAAATATCCGAATGGACTAACAGGAGAAACCTGGCGTTGGGATCCTAATTCATGGCCTGGAGTTAAACCTATAGATAGTAATGGTAACCATTATTCATTGAATACTTACGATAATGATGTATCAAGACAAATGATTGATGTTGGTCCAGCGGCTCCATTTGTTCATGGTGGTGCAAAAAAGAAAAGAAGTAAGAAAAGAGGAGGAGTAGTTGTAAATGATAACTCTTTAGTTCAAGATTTGGTGAATGCTGGGCGTCAAATAAAAACAGGTTTTGGTGGAATATATAATGGATTAAATGGTTATGAGGCTCCTGTTAATCCATTACCTTGGAAAGGACAATTAGCTAATAATAATAATTTGAATAACTTGAAATATAAAATTTAGATAAAACAAATAGATTATAAATTTGAAAATACCATTAGATTTCTAAAAAAATTATATTTAAAAAGCCAATACTTAAATATAATTTTATTGATTACATATTATGAATTTTATAAATAAAAATACACTTTCATCTAAACTCTTTTTGGATCCTTTTCCTCATTTAGTAATTGATAATTTTTTACATGAAAATCACATACCAATTTTATTAAAAGAAATGGATGAATTAACATTGGATAAATCTTATTACTATGGAGATCAAGCCATTGAAAAAAACAAATATGCATTTAAAGACAATTTAGGAGAAAATTTGAATTTATTGTTTAAAGAATTAAATGGGGATGAATGGATACAGTATTTGGAAAAATCATTTAATATTGAAGGTGTAATAAGAAATAATTTAAGATTGCAAGGTGCAGGAGTACATAAAGTTTTAAATGAAGGGTTTTTATGTATGCATACTGATTTTGAAGCATATCAAGATAATACATTTGGATTGATAGATAGACGACTTAATTTATTATTATATATGAATCCAGATTGGAAAGAAGAGTATGGAGGAAGTTTAAGTTTTTTTGATAACAATAAACAAACAATAGATAAAAAAATATCTCCTATTTTAAATAGATGTGTTATATTTTTAACACCTGGTAATATGCATGGTCACCCCGATATTCTTCATTTACCAGAAGGTATGGTAAGACAATCGATTACAACATATTACTATACTAAGAATACTACTGGTAAAAATTTAAATGGAAGTGAAATAATACCAGTAACATGGTATTTTGATATAAAATAATATGAAATATTTTTATAAAATTTTAATTTTTAGAGAAAAGTTGATTTATAAAATATATATTTTCTATCTTTAATTTATAATGAAACTTTTTAATTCTGTCAAAAAACTTTGTCCACCAGCTTTAGTATATTTAGTGTTATCCGTCATTGGTTTTTTCGTTGTTTTATTTCAAAATATTGGAAATACCAATAGTTATCATATTGGATCCTATTCAATGCGTTGCCCTAGCCTTGTTATACTTTTTGTACTTAAAGTTTTGTATATTGTTTTTTGGACTTGGATATTGAATATTTTGTGTAAGAATGGATTTTCTGGTTTTTCATGGTTCTTGGTATTTTTGCCATTTATTTTAATGTTTTTAATGTTGGCTATGATTATGTTCAATAAATAAAAAGTTCGATTTAAAATTCTATTTTAAATATTCAAGGGTTATACATACTATTTAGGACTATAACGTTTTATATATTATTAATATAATATATTATTAATATAAATTAATAAGAATGAATAAAATAAATAAAATCAAAAATGGGTATGCATATGATCTTAATGGATGGAGATATATATCTATTCAGGGTTCTCCAAAAGAAAGAGGATATGCATATGGATATTTATGTGCCGATATTTTCAAAGGTGTTCCAAAAATGCTTGCATTTCAAACTATGGAAATATATGGTGAAACATGGGATTACATGGTTAAAAATATAAATAAATTTATAAAAGAAAAAACTATAAAAGATTTCAATGAATGGTACGAAGAAATGGTTGGAATTACAGAAGGAATGGTTGCAGCTGGTACAGAAACGACAATTGATGAAATTATTGCTTGGAATTTTTATAATTCATTACCATATTGGTATGGTTTTTTAAAATCAATTGACACTGCACATACTAGTCTTATACATAAAGAAGGAGGTGCTATTGATAAATGTAGTGCTTTTATAGCATGTGGAGAATATACAAAGGATGGTAAAATAGTAGTGGCGCATAATACTTTCGACGAGTATGTGAGTGGGCAATACTTAAAAATAGTATTAGATATACATCCGGATAATGGTAATCGTATTATTATGCAAACTAGTCCTGGTTGGATTTATAGTGGATCTGATTTTTTTATTACTTCTAAAGGTATCATTGGTACAGAAACAACAATTGGTGGATTTAGTGGATATGAAAATCTCATTCCAGTAGCCTATAGAGCTCGTAAAGCAATGCAATATGGAAATAGTTTAGATGAATATGTAAAGATTTTTTTAGATGGAAATTCCGGTGACTATGCGAATTCGTGGTTATTTGGAGATATTAATACTAATGAAATATTGAGACTTGAATTAGGATTGAAATACCATAATGTAGAAAAAACAAAAAATGGATATTTTATTGGATTTAATGCAGCTTATGACGAGAGAATTAGAAATAAAGAATGTGTAAATAACGGGTTTTATGATATACGTAGACATCAAGGTTCAAGAAGAGTTAGGTTAACAGAATTAATGGAAGAAAACAAAGGCAAAATAGATATAGAAATTGCCAAAAAAATAATTGCTGATCATTATGATGTTTATTTATTAAAAGAAGCTAATCCGTGTTCTAGAACTGTTTGTTCTCATTATGACTTAGATTCAAGAGAATATATGTCCCAAAGTGACAGACCAAAACCTTTTGCACCACGTGGTGCTCTCGATGGATGTGTTACAGACAGTACTTTGGCAAAAGAAATGACATTCTGGGGAAGATATGGAAGTTCATGTGGAATTTCATTTAATAAACACGAATATTGCAAGAACCATATACAATATGCAAATTACCTAGAATATTTATTTGATAGACCTAGTCAACCTTGGACCAAGTTTACGAGCCACAAGTTTCAAAACAAGAGAAAGAACAAGACAAAACGATCCAAGACAAAGAATTCTTCTAGAAAAACAATTAAAAATAAAATATTATTGTTAGAAGATAGTATTTTTCCGGCAGATAAAGATAATGTTAATACTGTTTTGTCAGAAGAAAAAGATACAAACACAAGTAATTCTTAAGAAAACAATATATTATAATAGAGTTTAAAAAATATATGAATATTATAATATAATATAAATCTAATGAATGATTTATCATGGAAAATTTTAGATAAATATTTTACAGATAATCCACATAATTTGGTCGCTCATCACTTGGAGTCGTATAATGATTTTTTTACTAACGGTATAAATAAAATTTTTCGGGATAATAATCCTATCCGATTTATAGAAAGTGAAGACACTGATAGTGAAGATAGCAAAAAAAATGAATGTCTATTATATTTAGGAGGAAAAGACGGTTCCAAAATTTATTTTGGAAAACCAATTATTTATGACGATAATTACGTACATTTCATGTATCCAAATGATGCGCGTCTAAGAAATATGTGGTATGGAATGACAATACATTATGATGTAGATGTAGATATAATTTATTATTTAGAGAATGAGAGAAAAGAAGTATCAATGACATTAGAAAAAATCTATTTGGGTAGATTTCCTATTATGCTTCAATCAAATTTCTGTATATTGAAAACACTTGCACCAGATGTAAGATTTAATATGGGTGAATGCAAAAATGATTATGGAGGATATTTTATTATTGGTGGAAAAGAAAAAGTAATTATCTCTCAGGAAAAATTTGCCGATAATATGATTTATATAAAAAAAAATAAATCAGAAGAAACATATAGTTATTCTGCTGACGTGCGGTCTGTTTCGGAAGATCCATCTAAACCAATTCGAACAACATCAGTAATGATTGTTGCACCTGGTCCTACTTTATCTAATAATCAATTGGTAGTTAATATTCCAAATGTTCGTAAACCAATACCTTTATTTATTGTAATGAGAGCATTAGGTATCGTTTCTGATAAAGATATTATTAAAACATGTCTTTTAGATTTAGAATTATATAGTCATTATGTAGACCTATTTATACCATCTATACATGATGCAAATCGTATTTTTAATCAAGAAACCGCATTGAAATTCATTGCCAGTTTTACTAAAAGAAATACAGTTTCCTCTGTAATGGAAATATTATCCAATTTTTTTATACCACATATTGGAGAATTAAATTTCTTGGAAAAGGCATACTATCTTGGAAATATGGTATTCCGACTTTTAAAAGTATTTACACAGGAAGAAAAACCGACCGATCGTGATAATTTCCGTTTTCAACGCATTGAGCTTTCTGGAGCATTACTTTACGATTTATTTAGAGAATATTATTTAATTCAAAAACGAACGATTGGTTTAGAAATAGATAAAGAATATTATTATCATAAAGGAAAATACAAAGAAAATTTTATTAGTCTAATAGAATTGAATTATCGACAATTTTTCAAACAAAGAGATATTGAAACTGGAATAAATAAAGCATTCAAGGGAAATTGGGGATCACAATCTAATACGAAACGATTAGGTGTAGTCCAAGATTTGAATAGATTAAGTTATAATACATTTATATCACATTTAAGGAAAATCAATTTACCTATGGATGCAAGTGCCAAAGTAGTTGCTCCTCGTTTATTAAATGGATCCCAGTGGGGATATATAGATCCAGTCGATACACCTGATGGTGGAAATATTGGTCTTCATAAACATATTGCCATCACTGCTTATATTACAAGTGGGTTTTCTGCTTTTCCATTAATTAAATGGATACGATTAAATACTCCAATGAAAATTATATTAGAATGTAGTCCAGAGTATTTGGCTTCAAATACCAAAATATTTATAAATGGAATATGGATAGGAGTAATTGAAAATCCAATTGAAACTGTACAACTTTTAAAATTATATCGAAGAAATGGAATTATTCCTGTTTTTACTAGTATAAGCTTTGACTACGAACACAATGAAATACTTATTTATACAGATAGTGGACGCCTTACCCGCCCAATTTATTATGTGGAAAAAAGTCGTCCAAGTTATAATCGTAAAGAAGTGATAGATTTAATTAGTGCAGGTAAATTATCTTGGGAGCAAATTATTTCTGGTATGAAAGAAAAACATGATAAATCTTTTCAAAGTAAAAAAAATAAAATCTATATGTTGGATGAATTGTATGGGAATGCCAAAGACTTACCTTTGGAATTAAATAAAAATAAAGCTATTGTGGATTATATTGATACATCGGAAGAAGAAGGGGCTTTGATTGCTAATTCAGAAGAAGATTTAAAGAAAAATCGGTTCTATACGAATATTGAAATAGATCCTTCTCTTATTTTTGGAGTAATGGGAAATCAAATTATTTATCCAGAACATAATCCTTTTGCGAGAAATGCCTTTTCATGTGGTCAAAGCAAACAAGCGGTTTCTGTTTTCCATACGAATTATCAAATGAGAATAGATAAAATGTCGGTTATTTTAAATTACGGACAGGTTCCTTTAATTAAATCCAAATATTTGGAATATATTAATCGAGAAGAACAACCATACGGTGTAAATGCAATTGTTGCTATAATGAGTTATACTGGATATAATGTAGAAGATGCCATTTTAGTAAATGAAGGGTCTATTAAACGCGGTCTATTTAGAACCAGTTATTTTACAATGTATGAAGCGAGAGAAGAAAGTACTATGATTGGAGGAGGGAAATCGGATACTTCTTTTTCAGATATACAGAACCATAATGTTTCGGGATTAAAATTTGAATACGATTATAGTTTCTTAGATAAAGATGGACTTGTAAGAGAAAATACACCAATGAATGATAGAATTGTAGTGATTGGAAAAATGACAAGTAATCCAGAAAATAAAGATCAATTTAGTGACTCTTCTATTACTCCTAAAAAAGGTCAATTAGGTTATGTTGATAAAGCATTTATTACAGAAGGAGAAACAGGAACAAAAATTGCAAAAATCCGTATTCGCGAAGAAAGAGTACCAGCAATTGGAGATAAATTTGCAAGTCGTAGTGGACAAAAGGGTACAATTGGATTAATTATTCCAGAAGAAGATATGCCTTTTAATTCAGATGGAATTCGTCCTGATTTAATAATAAATCCACATGCAATTCCCTCAAGAATGACAATAGGACAACTTATTGAAAGTTTATTTGGAATTGTATGTTCGGAATATGGAGGATTTGGTGATTGTACTGCTTTTGGAATAGAAGGTGCCAATTATACAACTTATGGACCACTTCTTGTAAAGGCTGGGTTTAATGCAAACGGAAATCATTTGTTATACAATGGAATGACAGGGGAAGCTTTAAAAGCCGACATATTTATGGGTCCAACCTATTATATGCGTTTAAAACACATGGTAAAGGATAAAATAAATTATCGTGCATTAGGACCTAGAACTGTATTAACAAGACAAACGGTACAAGGAAGAGCAAATGATGGAGGACTAAGAATAGGTGAAATGGAAAGGGATGCAATACTAGCACATGGTGCATCTTATTTTTTAAATGAATCGTTCTTAAAACGCGGTGATGAATATTTTATGGCGGTGTGTAATAAAACAGGTGCTATATCTATTTACAATGAACCCAAGAATATATTTTTCAGTCCTTTTGCGGATGGACCACTACATTTTCATCAAAATCCGGATGGGACAATGAATATAAAGAACATAAGTAGATTTGGAAGATCGTTTAGTTTGTTGAGAATTCCATATGCATTAAAATTACTTATACAAGAATTACAAATAATGAATGTAGAAATGCGAATTATTACCGAAGATAATATAGACCAGTTAACCAACATGTCTTTTTCCAATAATATACAAAAATTATTAAAAACAGATAATGATAATATGGATGAAGTAATTAATAATTATGTGAATACAATGAACCAAAAACTGAAAAAGTCCGTAGCTGGAATACAAATTCCCGACGAAAAACCAATTCATCCGGAAGAAGAACATGTATCAATCGATGAAAGTGTTCCAACAGCTCCAGGTTCTCCGGCTTATATGCCTCCTTCAACGGATGAAAGTGTTCCTTGGGCAACAGGTTCCCCTGCTTATATGCCTTCAAATGATTGGGTAAAAGAAGAAAATAGTAGTAGTGGATATGATCCAAATAAAGAAGAAAATATTAGTATTGAATATAATCCAAATACTTCAGATGAAAATGAAAATGATTTTGGTAGTGTTTCATTGAATGATTTATTTAAAACATTGCCGGAAAATAGGAAACTTCAAGTTCTCTCTATTGAAAATAAAGAACAACAAGTAGATTTATTAAAAAATATACTTTCATCTATGAATGTAAAAGAAGATAAAGGTGCTACATCAATATTAGAGGTGGAAGAAGAAAAAGAAATAGAAGAAATATTGGAAGAAAATAATTTAGATCCAAATTCTAGTGAAACCAATCAAAAACCTAGTTCTTCAGAAATAAAAACTATAAAAATGTAAAAACTATAAAAATGTAAAAACTATAAAAATATATAATTAAAATTGAAATATAAATAAATAATTTTATTTATATTATATTTATAACATGGCTTCACAAAATATTAGTACATTAATTACATCCGTATATAATTCTAGAAAAGTAATTTTAGATTTAATGAATAGACAAGGGTACAATACGGAAGACTACAGTAATTTCAGTATCAATGAGGTAAATGCAATGTTTCAAAATAAACAATTGGATTTATTATTAGAAAAACAAACAGAAGAGGAAGATACTAAAAGAAAGAAAAAGATTTATATTAAATATTATTTAACGAAAACAATTCGTCCTACGAATATTCAAGAAATGATAGATGATTTGTATAATTTAGAAGAAATTCTTGTCAAACAAGATACGCTATACATTATTACAAAGGATGAAATTAATGAAACATTGACAAATGAATTAAAACATATTTGGGAAAAAGACAATATATTTATTGTACTTCAAAATATTAAACGATTACAATTTAATATACTAGATCACGTATTAGTTCCAAATCATAAAGTTATATCTAAAATGGAATTGGAGGAAGTGAAAAAACGATATAATATAGCCGAAAGTATGTTTCCTGAAATATCACGTTTTGATCCAGTATCGATGGCAATTGGAATTAGACCAGGAGATGTATGTCGTATTGATAGATCAAGTAAAACCGCAATTAAAAGTATTTATTATCGCATTTGTGTTTAAGAAGTTATTTTATATTTATATTCTCATAAAGATTTAAAAAAATATAAAATAAAAATATAAAAATATAAAAATATAAAAAATAATATATAAAAAATTTTATTTAAATAATTAAATCTATAAAAATATATTTTTTTATAAGAATATATCATTATATTTATATAAAAGAATATGACGACTATAACTCCTAATACTGAAAATCAAATAAATAGTTTAATTCAAGATATGCCTAATCCAGATAATATTACTAATGATTTAAATACACTTAAATCAAAATATGCACCTATATTGGATGACTTTAAAAAATATTATGTATTACACCAGCAATATCCAGATTTAAATGAATATAATCAAATGTTTTCTAGCATTAAAGGAAATTTGCAAGGCCTTAATTCTGATTTATTTACTCTAAAAAATAATATACAAAACAGTTCTCACCAACAAAATATGGTTATGCAACAAGTAAATAAAGAAATTAAAAAAGAAAAATTACTTCATACAAAATTATTAAAAAAATTAAATTTGGTTAATAATGAAATTAATGGAACAAAAGAAATGGCAGAGAATTATACTTCCATGTATAATTTTCAATTTTTTTCCAACATGACCATGTTTTTAGGAATAGTGATATTAGGAACCGTAATTTACAAAGTATACAAAAAAAGATATTTACCTAATTAGAAGTTTATATAATAATTAATATAAAAAACTATTGTAAGAAAGTTAAATATTAAATAATTTTAATAATTATATTTAAATATGTGGACTAGTTTATTTAAAAATACAGATAATAATTCTTTACTGAAAAATAGGCATTTTCGGAATTATCTTTCTCAAACTCAACTTAATAGCATTAAAAATAAATTAGATTATAAATTACATGAAAAATCTAACATAAAAAAAGAAGATAATGATTTTTTATTAGAAGGATATTTAGATAAAATACATAATCCATTGAATGATAACTTCATAGATGATGAATTAAAAAATAATAAATTAGTTTGTATCAATAGTAATAATTTTGTATTGAATAATTTTAAAACTAACTTTAAAACTCATTTATTTCTATTTGCATTGACTTCTTTAACCACATCTATTGGATATTATTTTTATTTACTGTTTAAAAAATAAATTTATTGTTTTGAAATATATGTTTTTGAAATATATTTTTTTAAACTGTAAAAAATTATATATATTCTGAAATATATATATAATGAGTTATTATCCTCAAATTGAGAACCAAACATATGAATTATCCAGTGATAATATAGAATTTGAAACTTTACAACAAGAGTATAATACAGCTTTAAATAGTTATAAACAGTCATATCAAACTCTTACATCGGCTTTTCAAAATAATGAAACAACCTCCATTGGGAATTATATAGCTAATGTACAAAATTGGTCCGCTGTATTGAATGATATAAATAATAAAATCATTTCTTTATTAGAAAAACAAGGTCCAAATTTAAATCAAGAAGTCCAACAAAGACAAAGTCAAAATAATAATTTAAATTCAACTCTTCAAAATTTAATAGCAGAGCACACAAAAGTTAATAAATTCATTGATGATTTTCATTCATCTAATATAGGAAAGTCTGAAACTGAAATTAATGTAAACCAAAAATATATGAAATACATATTTTATGTTATAATTTTTATTGTAGTATTTTTTATATTTATTAAAGTTGTATTTTTTTCAAATCCTAGTCAAAGTGGTGGAGGTAGTCGAACCACCAAACTTCAGGATATTTTATATCTATTAGCTTTAATGGTTATATTTATGGGATTTGGTATTTTCTTTAAAGAAAATGCTGGATTTATTATTATTATCCTTCTTTTGGTATTTTATACTTTTATAAAAATGAAAATTATACCAAATTTTTTACGTATTTAGTAAAAAATATTTAATATATTCAAGTAATATTTATATTTGAATTTATTTATAATATATTCAAGTAATATTTATATTTGAATATATTAAGATATATCCATGCATTCTAATAAATACATGAGTAACAATAAAATATATAATGAAATGAAAACTATAGATAAAACAAAAACTAAATCATCAATAAGTAAAAAAAAAAAATTAATAGATAAAAATTCTCTCATGCATTTATTTTCAAATGTAGAAAATCTTCCTATGAATAAGAAAGTTCGCGAAAATATGCAAATGAACTATACCCTTAATCCTCTTTACTTATATACTAATGATAATAGCTATACTCCTAAACTTGTTCCTAATCATGGACAAACTCCGGTTAATTTACAATCAACCAACTATAAAGATTTACAAACAGATTTAAAGAAAATAGTTAGTCATAAGCAATTATATAAAGAAAATTTTCAAATGGACTATACCCTTAATCCTCTTTACCTATACACTAATTACAATAGCTATACTCCCAAAGTTGTTCCTAATCATGGCCAAACTCCGATTGATTTACAATCAACCAACTATAAAGATTTACAAACAGATTTAAAGAAAATAGTTAGTCATAAGCAATTATTTAAAGAAAATTTCAATAATATTGAAGGTAATAACGGAAATGGAAATAATGAAAATAATAATTTAAATAATAACTTGAATTTAAATTCAACAAATTTTGTTGATGAAACAAAAAATGTATTAAAAACTACTACTCCTTCTTTATCTCAAGTAAATGCGAATAAGAAAAATCTATTAAGTTATCATATTTTACTTGAAGATTATCAAAAACTTGTTAAAAAAACCCAAGATCTAATCAAAAATTATACTAATAGTTTAAATCCCAAACTAAATACATATTTAGGAAAGAATATTAAATTTCCTAATGGGTTTATAGCATATGTAACTAATTTAGGAGTTGTAAAACCATATCCTAATGGCGTATTTGAAATGAACGCTGGTAAATATGGTTGCCCAGCTAATATTCCTATTCCTATTGATATTCCTTGGAATAATACTTTTTTAACTCCAAAAACAGTTATTTCAGAAGCACCATATTTAATTGCTGGAACTAAAATGCAAACAGGACAAAGTTGTGGAAATGAAGGTAAAAATATACTTATTAGTAGTTTATTTGGACGAGAAGATGAACATCAATCGCTATCTTATATAGGTTGTTATAGTGATAGTTTATCAAGTCCTGTAATGGATTATTTAAAACCAATTAATTCATTCGACCCAAGTAGTAACCAAATCTATTCTTTTGAAGAATGTAAAAATAGTGCAAGAATGAACGGTTATAATTATTTTGGTCTTCAAAATGTAAATCCCTCAACATACAAAGGTATTTGTTCTTTAAGTAATGATTTATCGACTGCAACTAGTTTAGGTGCACCTGAAAATTCGAATTCCAATTGTTTTAATTTATTTAATAGTGATTTACTTGGGGGAAGTACAGGTTCTAATGCAATTTATAATATATCTCCGGTAGCAGATAAATCACAAATAAATAAAATTTTTTTTGTAAATCCAAACTCTGAATTATTAAATTATCCAGCCAATGATGTCGAGTTTAATACCGAATATACAATGTTTCATAATTATGACAGTTCTTATAATAATATATCTACTACAGGTAATAGTACTATCAATGATTGTAAAACATCGTGTGATACAAATTTATCTTGTGCTGGTTTTGTATTTGATAGAGATAATCAAACATGTAATATAAAAACTAATGAAATGTGGCCTTATGGATCAGGAAAGGCCATTCCAACCACAAATAGTGATATTTACATGAGACACAATAGTATTCGCCAGGCACCATATAATATTTCTACTGAGACTACTAAAACAGATAGCCTTACTGCATCGCATTACATCAATAATAAAATAAATATTAATGAGGTTAATGCAGATCAATTATTATTAAAAGAAAAAATCAATATTTATACCTATATGAAAGAGATTGAATTATTAGAAAGTAAAATTACTTCTATAGCAGAGCAGTTAACAATTGAAAATGTTTATTTGGATGAAAATAATGAAATTCTTTATCAGGAAAGTTTAAAGGATAAAGAAATCTTAAATGAAATGTTGAATGAATATAATAATATTATTAATAAAAAGGCTGGAACTTCCTCTATTGGAATTTTAAATGATACCAATATAGTTATTACACAAAAAAATTATTCTTATATTATGTGGAGTATGTTTGCAATTGGTCTAATTCTTATAACATTTAGTGTTTTACATAAAAAATAACTTAAAGATAATAGATATATTTTTTTAATAAACGCACTTGTAGCTCAGTTGGTTAGAGCATTGGTCTTATGAGCCAAAGGTCTTCGGTTCGAGCCCGAACTAGTGCATCTCTTTATTGCATAAAAATATATTTATGCAATAAATATTTGTAAGAAATAAATATTTGTAAGAAAGATAATAGAATAGTATTTTATTTACTTATATTAATGAATATTACAAATTATTTTACATCTTTGAATAATAATAATTTAAATTTAGAACCAACGGATTTGAAAACAACCCATTCTTTTCGTCACGACCAACTTTTCAATAAGTATCAAAATAAAATTAAAAATAAAAAAGAAAATAGTTCAAATAAAGGATATGGAAAAATAAAAAAAACAGCTTATATAGAAGGATTTAATTTATTAGAGACTAATGTAACAGGACAAGCCCAAAATGTTTATTCCTCGACATCAGTTTCAAGTGACCAAATATCAGCAAACCAACAATTGCTTACAAATTATGAAAATGCATTAACACAATACCAATCCGAAATTAATAAAGTAACACAATTAGTTGAAAATTATTTTGCTCAAATTAGTCCGAATAATCCTTATTTAGGTAAAAATATTCGTTTTTCAGATAGTGGAGCTATTTATTATGTAACACAACAAGGAGTAGCAAAATATTATTCTGAAGAAATATGGAATTCTTTAATTGCGACCCCAAACAGTTTTCCAAATTGTCCTAATTCTAGTAATTTAATAAATATAGATATTCCTTGGATATCTGCTTATTTAACATTTGGGAGTACTATTCCAACTACTCCTCAATTAACTGTAGGTACACCAATGATTAGTGGACAAAGTTGTGGAAATGAAGGAAAAAATGTAATTGTGAATAGTTTAATTGAAGATACCCAAATAAACTTTATTGGAAATTATAATGATAATCCAACAAATCCTTTAATGACACCAATTGGTAGTGAAGGTTCGAGTTTTGAAGGTTGTGAACAACAAGCAGCAATGGACGGATACACCTATTTTGCATTACAAAATGTGAATAATAATTATACAGGACAATGTATGGGATCTAATGATATATCCCAGGCAACTTCCCAAGGCCAAGCAATACAAGCTAGTCCAACTATTCTTTGGTCATCTAATACAGCATCTTTAGGAGGAACTTCGGCTAGCTTAACTAGTTCTGGAACATTAGTTGTTTATGATGCAAATAGTAATATTGTATATCAATCTCCATCTCCAAATATTAGTACTCCTCCTGCTAATTCACAGGCAGCTGTAGCAGCCCAAACTCCTCCTCCAACTACCACTTCTTCTAATACTGTATATGGAATTAATCCATTATTTGATGGATTTAATCCAAATGCATCAACTCCTCCAACCACTTCTTCTAATACAGGATATTATTCATATAATCCATATTTTATGGGATAATAAATTGAACTAATAAAATATATTTTTATTTTTATTTATAAATTTAAATTATTTATATGTATGATTTAGAATAATTTAAATTTATATCTTTATATCATAGATAAATATATCATGTCTGTTAATTCATCTCCTGCTCCAACTTCAGCCACAACTACTTCAACATCTAGTTCACCAGTTGTTAACTTAACTAGTATATTAACAAATAATACTAATGTAAATAATGGTATTTCAAGTGATGGTACAAATGTTTGGATAGGTGGTATAAATGGTGAAACAAGTGTTATATATCAAGTATCATGTGCTACAAGTACTCTTGTTAACACAATAACTCTCCCTATTACTTATTATCCAATTACCTCTGGCATTTCTAGTGATGGAACAAATGTTTGGGTTTGTAATTTTGGTAATGCATCTGTATTCCAAATTCAATGTTCTACAGGAAAAGTACTTAATACAATTATTATACCAAATAATCCAATTTCAATTGTTAGTGATGGAACAAATGTTTGGGTGGCTTGTAATAATAATTTTTGTAGTCAGATTTCTTGTTCAAGTGCAACAATAGTTAGGACTATTAATATGTTAGCTGGACCAGTTTATGTAGCAAGTGATGGAGTAAATGCTTATGTTACTGTCAATGGAAATAATATTAAAGTAGTAAATAGTTCGTCTGGAGCATTAACTGATTTAAATTTGCCATCTGGTAAACAAATAGGTGGTATCGCATCTGATAAAAACAATATTTGGTATACGTATATCTCCAATAATCAAAGTTATTTACAAAATTATCCTCTTAATTCATCAACCACAAATGTGACACTAAATTATTCTACATCTGCTTCTGGTCAAGATTTACTTTGTAGTGATGGAACTTATGTTTGGATAAATTCAAGAGGAGGAAGTCAATATAGTACATATCAAGTTAGTTGTAGTACAGGTTTACTTGTAAATACTATTAATAGTGGTGTCGAAAATACAAATGCATATTCACCACGACCATTGTATGTTATAAATCAAGATCAAATTACTTGTGATGGTAAAAATGTATGGATAATTGGAGTAAATTCTAGTAATCAACCTACATTCGTACAATTAATAGTTAGTTCTTCTAGTTCATCAAGTTCATCAAGTTCATCAAGTTCTAGTGCTACTACAACTACTGCATCTTCAGTATCTTATATTCTTAACATATCTAATTTTATGACAATTTGGGCAGGCACTAGTCCATCCGATATTACTCAATATGTATGGAACCCAATTGGTGGAATATCACAATCAACTTCCAATACTGGAATACCAAATTTACAACCAAATTCTTCTTATAAATCTTCTGCTGGAAAAACAACGAATACTTGGATATCTTCTGGTTTTACTTTAGCAAAAGGAGAATTCATAGGAAATACTGATGGAAGTTTATATTTAATTATGAATACAGATGGAAATCTCAATTTATGTACAACAAGTTATAATTATTATTCAGGTATTCAATTACCTGGGGGAATGTATGCTGGTGCAAGTGGCCAAAACGCTATTTATCAATTTAATGAAGTAGGTAATCCGGCTTTAATAAATAATATTTATTATATTGACGGTAACACGTTTTCTTATAAATATCCAAGTAGTTATGTTTCACAAGGAACAAATTATACACAATTTTCTGATTTAGATACAACTGGAAATGACCTTGGTCCAACAAATAATTCTAGTGTTTCTCAATGTCAATCAATATGTGATGCAAATACAAATTGTTATGGATTTGTTTTTGATAGTAATAATACATGTCGACCAAAAAATAGTAATATGTGGCCTTCTAGTAGTAATCCTGTTCCTACTCAAGGAACAAATACATATTTAAAGATGAATAAATTAATTCAATCTCCGATTGGTGTTACATTAGACACAATCAATACAAATTCATTTGTTACCAAGTCTTATCCTCAAGCAAGTGATGGAATTCATAGTGCATATGGATTAACTGTTTATATTCAGTCTGAATTAGATAAAATACAGACTTTAGCTCAGTCAATAAATGAAATGGCAGAGGAAATTTCTAATAATAATATTACTATAGATAATAGCCAAATTAATATTTTCAATCAAGCCAATAAAGATAAAAAGGCTATTGAGCTTTTTATTGATGAATATAAATTAATAGAAAAAGAAATTGAACAGGTAGATAGCCAAGAACACATGTTAGTAGATACAGATATTAAAGTATTACAAGAAAATTATAATTATTATTTATGGACTATTTTAGCAATTGGATTTGTTATTGTAGGTATTCATGTGATTAAGAAAAAATCACTTTTTTAAATAAATAATTTTTAAATATTACAATTATATTACATTATATAACATTATATATTACAAATATCAATAAATTTTAAATATCGAAAATTTATTGATTGATATCGAAAATTATTAAGTATAATTATCTAACTATAAAATATATGGAATCCACTAATCAAACATATAATGTATCTGACAGTAATAGTGAAACATTAAATTATATTCAAGAGTTACAAACTATTGAACAAGGTATATTTACTAATTTAGAACAAAATGGTGCTACTATGACAGAAGCCGAACAAAATCAATTATTAAATCAAATGAATGATATTTCCCAAATGCGAGTTAATCTTTATCAATCCTTAAGTGGTATGAATAATATGTTCCAAAATGCACTATTAAATTCCAGAGAAACATTAGATGAACAAATTGTTGCAATACAGATCGTGGAAAACCAATTAAATGATGCAAAGGCAAAATTGAAAGCTTTAGAGGAAGAAAAAAATAATAATATCCGAAATATTCAAATTAATGATTATTACTCTGAGAGATTTAATCAGCATGCAAAATTGATGAAAATAATCGTTGTTATGTTAATACCAATTATTGTTTTAGCCTTTTTATATAATAGAGGATTAATACCGCAATTTATATATTTTCCATTATTGGTTTTAATTGTTTTAGTAGGATTTTATTTTATTTTTATTAACTATACTTCAATGATGAGAAGAGATAATATGAACTATCAACAATTTGCATGGCCTTTTAATACTGATACTGCTCCAACTTCTAATTCCACTACTACTGATGATACTTCTCCATTTTCTCCGGTAGACACTCCAGTATGTGTTGGTTCACAATGTTGTACTGATTTCGAACTGTTTGATGCTAGTTTGAATAAATGTGTTTTATTACCAATTGCTGCTTATCAATCCTTAAATTCAACTTCAGGAACAAATTTAAATACTGAAGTTAATGGAATTAATTTTGGTCCAACTCTAAATACAGGATTAACTAGTAGTCAGGCTGATTATATAGATAGTATTTAATAATGGAATAGATTTAACAATGGAATAGATTTAACAATGGAAAAAAATTAAAAAAAATAAAAATCATGTGAAATAATTATATACGAATAAATCTATTATTCATATATAATAAATATGGGAAATAGTAGTTCAGCTAACACCACTCTTGATAGTAATACCTTAAATTTATTCAATCAAGATGGAAGTATTTGTGATGCTAATTGTCAAAAACAACAAACTTTAACTCAGTTACAAAATACACTCGAAAATGCAAAAGCTAATTTAACCAATGCACCAAGTGAATACCAAGAAGCCAGAAAAAATTATTTAGTTCAATTAAATGGAAGTAATGTTTATAATAAAACATTAGAGGGAGACTTGAAAGCAAAGGTGGAAAAAATAGCTACGACTTTACAAAATAATTTTGATAATAGTTGTCAAGAAGCAAATACTCTTTTATCTAATTACCAAGGAACTCATGTAAATTTAACTAATGTAATGGAATTATTGAAAAAATATATTGAAGAAAACAAATTATTAATAGATGAAATAAAAAATACATCATCCGATGTTATAACCAATGACCGTCGAACGTATTATGAAGACCAAGGTTTAAATAACTTGAAAAAATATTATAAATGGATGAAATATCTTTATTTTTTAATGGCGTTCGTTTATTTAATTATTGTTTATTTTTACCCCAATCCAATGACAAATAAATTAAAAATAATTATTTTTATAATAATAATTATATATCCATTTATTATTAATCATATTTTCAAGTTTTTATTTAAATTATTAAAGAAAATATTAACTTTTTTACCTAAGGATGTTTATCATACATTAGGATATGTGGATACCGATGATGGATTTAACTAATTTTACTTTCATTTGATAAGCCAGATATAATGTTATTTATTTTTTGGTTTTTCTAAAAGAATATCTACATTTTTGCTTTTGTTTTTTTCTGTTAATTCTATTTTTTCTAATGCATATTGTCCACAAGGTCCACAATGATCTTCATTTGATAAATCTATTTTATTGTTCATTATAGAATTACAATTTTCAATTCTCCATCTACCAACCGGTTTAGGAACCTCTTTTGGTAGTAAATTTTTAATTATATTTTTTATAAATATCATTATATATTAACTAATACTGTATTTAAGTATTTTAGATAAATGAATGAAAGGCAATTCAAATATACAAATGAATAAAAAATGAATAAAAAAGTTTTTTATTTTTATTTTTATTTTTATTTTTATTTTTATTTTTATATTATTTCATTGTATTCTGAGATCATGTATTCTTCAAATCATCCGTTTCATCCTGATAATTCATTCTTACTCCATGCCAACCAGTTTGTTTTATTCGGCCAAATTTCTTTTCCATATATTCATATATTTCAGTTCCTTTCGGTATATTTTTCGATCCTTGACTTTCTTGATACCAAATTTTAAACTGATTAGATAATTCAGTTTTCTTTATTTTATCATTTGGATTGCCAGTTTTGATAACCATCTCATTTATAAATGCAGAAATATGATCTTGTCCTTGTCTATATTTGTTGGATGCTGCCATTACTATTTCACTATCTTTTACTACACCGTCTGTTTCAAATGCTTTTTTCACCAACATACTCATAAATACTGGAGCCAATATTGGTAGACGTTCTTTTAGAGTTTTATCCTTTTTGTATACATATTGCGTATCATCTGTATGTACTTCATCATCATCAATGAATTTCGACATAAAATCACAAATACGAATTCTTCTCCATGTTCCATCATCATTAGAATTTATTTCAAATAAAGAATTCGTACAAACCACAAGTTTAAACTGAGGTTCAAATATTTCACTTTCACAATATAACGCTCTTCCTTGAACAGGATCACCGCCAGTTAGTTCCTTCATTATTCCTTCATTAATTTTCGTATCTTTTGATGGTTCTTGCATAACTGCATATCTAATACCTTTTAATTGTACTATTTCAGAAGATGTTCCACCAATACCGTTTCTCTTCTCAGTAACCAAAGTAATAGGAACCGTACCTTTATATTCTCCCAATGATTGAGACATCAAATCTGTTAATATAGATTTTCCATTACTTCCACTTCCACGATATATATTAAAAGTTTGATTTAAATTGGTTCCAATCAAACAAGATGCTAAATGCTCCCACATATATTTTGTTAGTGACTGAACTGGAAATAATTTCTCCATAAAATCCTGTAATTCGTCCATAATATCTCCATACTTTTCTTTATTATAAGGAATATAGTCAATATTCGTTGTTTTAGTAATATAATCTTGAGGATAACCATCTCTGAAAATCTTTTCTTTAAAATCAATAACTCCGTTATTAAAACACAGCAAATTTTTATTAGAATCCATTTTCTTGACAAATTCCTTATCGTAAAATATTTCCATCGCTTCTCTCATTATGTTATTTTTATCATTCGTTTTTTTCAACTTTACACAAATTTCACATAATGATTTCGACTTTCTTTTAATATGTTCTATTATTTCATCATTTGGATTATGATTTTGCATTTCATTTGTATAAGACTCCAGTTTTTTCTTATACAAATTATGCATATCTTTGGATATCGCTAATCTCAAAGTTAAACCCTTATCTGGTTCCCATCGATGATTTCGATATTTATACCATATCTTATTAGTTATACTTGTACAAATATATTTATCTTTAAACATCTGATATAGAACTTGAGCGAAATCAAAGTCCGTTTGCGTAGTCAATGTTTCCTCAATAAAATTTTCAATAGAATTATTTTTAACTAGTTGAAATTTTTCATATGCATCTTGTTTGGCCCAATACATAATAGATCTTCTGGTTACACCGTCCTCTTTTTTATGAAAATAATTATTCCATTGATGATACAAATCTGGTATTGAACTAAAATCAAAATCACTCGCTTTACTACGCACCATTACCCAAGTAATAAATAAACGATCATCCGTATGTTTTAATGCAAACGCAACTTGTCTATTTAATAAATGGGATCCTGGATCATAATATTTTTCTGGTAAAATAAGTGCATATTGATGTGTTTCTTTAATCTCATGCTCGGATGGTAATAATTGTTTTAAAAATATCTCTTCGGCTTTTTTCAACATTTCCATATTTTTAATTTCTGTTACCGGAATATAGTCACATCCAGAGGCGTCATCATCTAATGATTCTATACGAATATTTGTTTTTTTTTTAGGTTTGTTATTTTTTGTTTCTATTCTTTTATTATAACTATCAATAATAGATGGATTAAATTCAAATTTACAACAATTACTATTTTGTGCTGAAAGTCTACTATAATTATTTTCTAGATCAAAATCACTTACCTTTTGTTCTTTCATACTAAATTCACCATCTTTTTTATCGTAAATCATAATATAATGCTTTGTTAATTCATAAGCTTGATTTCTCGGTTTTCTAGAACCATACATTTGCCAGTTAGTAGTACCTTTACAAATTCCTTCATCAATGATAGAATCCCAGGTATTTACCAGAGATAGATGTTGCCATGTGTTTGGTAACTCAAGTAATATTTTATCACGCAACATTTGCTGCATTACATGATCCATTTGAATATTAATAACCATATGAATACCGTCTTTTGTAATAGATTTATCTTCTAATCTATTTACGTCAGGTTTTTCAAAAATAAATACATCAAATGGTTTATTTTCTTCGAATAGAAAGAATTCCTTAAGTTCATCCAAATACAAAGTTATCATATCATCTATATCTTCATGGGTATGTTGCCTAGTTTCCACGTCATAATTGTATCTAAAATCAAAGTCGACTAATAATGGACCTTCCTTATCTAATTGTTTTTCAGTTAAATGTTCTGTTCTTTTATTTTTAAAAACATGTTGATGATAGAGTTTATAAAAAGTAGGTAAATCTTCTTTTGGAATAGTATATGCACCTCCATAAACATTTGCCTCTTTATCTCCTATTCTTGTATGTGTAATATTGAATGTTCCTTTATCTGATTTGACATTTGTATGCTTTGCTAGAAAATCGTTTAAATCTTTAAATTGACACGATATTTCCATTATTAGTATGGATATTATATAATAGATATATTTTATTATTTTTATTTCATTTTTTTTTGAAAGTCTAAAAATTTAAATTATTTTTGCAATTAATTTAAATTTTTAGACTTTCAAATAGTTTTAGTTTTTATACCCACATGTAATGTAGGTTTTGAAAAACATTACCAGCATTTCCTCTATAAAATATCATCCAAATGGAACAGTTACCACTTCCACATATAATATATTTACATTTAGAAATAATTAAAAAGGAAGCAAATAAAGTTTTCATATCTTCATAATTTTCACTACTTTTTTTTTCATTATGAATTCCAAAACTATTTGAAGAAGTACTATTTTCAGATATTATAATGATATGATTAGAATTATTATTTTTTAATTTATCAATAATATAATCTAAAAAATCGGAAGAATCAGTTTGAATTAATATATCTAAATTTTTTTTATTTTCTATTACTTCTTTTAATTTATTATAATAACTATCAAATGACCCTAACTCAGTTTCATTTATTTTATCAGTTCCTCTATAATAAATAGCAACACAATTATTTATATCAATATTATACTTACTAATTAAATCATTTGAAATATTTTTAATACATACAGAAGGAGAAAAATATTTTTCTATAAAAGGAGAAATTTTCTTTAATTCTAATGTTTTATAATTATTATATTGATAATATTGTTTATAATAAATATAATCTTTATTTTCAATTAATATATTTTTATTATTATATTGTTCAAAATAATCAAATGTTATATCTTTATCAAGTGTGTTCTCGTTTTTATATAATTTAAATTGACATGAACTATCAACTTCGTCTGGTAATTTTTTATTAATATTATAAAAATCTATTATATTGTCTAATCTTACACTACAACATGAAAAAAAACCTGCATTATGGTTTACTTTAATCATATATTATATAAATTTAGTTTTACAATTATATTTAAATATATTCAGTATTTTATAATAAAAACTATTATTTATATTAATTATGACATCTACCAATATAATAAGTAAAGATACTATTCAACGTTTATTAAGAGACGTAAAAGATATAATTAAAAATCCTTTATCTAGTAATGGAATTTATTATCAACATGATGAGGAAGATATGTTGAAAGGATATGCTCTTATTATTGGTCCTGAAGACACACCATATTTTGGCGGATACTATTTTTTTGAATTTGAATTTCCGATTGATTACCCCCATTCTCCACCGAAAGTTTATTTTAGAACAAATGCAGAAAATATACGATTTAATCCGAATTTATATGTATCAGGAAAAGTTTGTATTTCTTTATTAAATACATGGAAAGGAGATCAATGGACGTCTTGTCAAACTATTTCTACCGTTCTATTAACTTTATGTACATTGTTATGTAAAAATCCGTTATTAAATGAACCTGGAGTAACGATGAGTAATAAAGACTTATTAAAATATAATGAAATTATTGAATTTTCCAATATAAATATTGCAATATGTGATGTGATTAGTAAAAAAATTGGTGTTTTATTATTTTGTTTTTATTCTTTTTATCCAATTGTAAAAGAAAATTTTTTGAAAAATTATCCAGTCTATGTAGATTTGATTAATAATAAAATAAAAGAAGATAATTCCATTCGTAGAGTATCCACTGACTTGTACCGATTAAATGTAGTCATCAATTATGAAAAATTATTAGAAAAATTAAATAAAACTATGGAAAGTGTAACAAAAAATATAAATGAAGAAAAGTTGTAAAAAAATATTGTTTTATGCAGCATTCATAATTCCTTCTTCATAATAGGTATCTGGAATTATACTATTAATACTAACTAATTCAGTTTGAAAGAAGGATGGATAATTACTATATATTTTTGAACCAACATGATTTTGATTTAATTCTCTCCATAATTGATGTTCTTCTTCTGTTAAATAAACTAGAACTTCATCTATATTTCCAGTTAATAAAGGACAATATTGTGTAACATAAAGTGCTTTATCTTTTGATATTTCGTTTTGATTAAATGGTTCTAACTTAAGATCCGATGCATTATACTGATAACATTGGATTGGTCCAACTGATATTTTTTGAATATTTTTTTTATATTCATGATACATACATTCTGGATTATGAATAGAAAAATTATGTAAATATATTAATCCAGCCTCACTTTTAGAAATTGCATTGGTTGATTTTTCTCCATCATTGAAATGATACCATAGTGCATAATAAATTTCTTCATTACTCATTCTTTTAATTATATAATAATATATCTTTATTATATTATTATACATAAAAAATTGAATTAAATATTAATAATATATTTATATTATAATTATAAAATGCATTTTTGTTCAAATTGTAATAACATGTATTATATTCGTATTAATAGTGAAAATACGAATAAGTTAGTTTATTATTGCCGAAATTGTGGAAATGAAGATACTTTACTAACTACCGATAATGTATGTGTTTCTAAAACTACTTTAAAGAAAAGTGATCAATCCTTCAATCATATTATTAATAAATTTACCAAGTATGATCCAACATTACCCAGAATAACAAAAATATTATGTCCTAATCCTGATTGTCCTACTAATACAAAAGATGTACCCAGAGAAATAATCTATATTCGTTACGATGATACCAATATGAAATATGTATATCTATGTTCTACATGTGACACTGTTTGGCAAGCTAATCAAAAAACATAGCGTAAAAATTATTTATATTTATAAAATAAGAAAAAATATTTTTATACATAATAATTATTCTTTTATTTTTTTTTAAATCCATAATTAAATGCAAAATCGTCTATTTGTTTAGGACTTTTGCATCCATTTTCAATAGCTTTATTATAACTCCAATATTCAAGAGGTTTTACAATCCATTTGTTTGTTTTTAAGTCTACTACTCCTGAAACATCAAAATCAAATAATTTATAGGTTCCGTCATTCGCTATTCCTATATTATCATCTTTCCAGTCTATATACATTATTCCTAATGATTGTAGAAAGTCCTTTACCTTTGTCATAGTTTGTATTATTTCTGTCTGATTTTTTTTAGCACTAGTATTTAATTCTTCCATTTCAACATAATCTTTATTTACTTGATAATATGTAGCTATATTTGGATGAGGATTATTCATTAATATATTTACAATAGCAATTTCTGCTTCTGCTGCTTGTGCTAATCTCGTTTTTTTTTCAATATCTGAATTTGTTTCATCATAATAAAATACTTTTCTAAAAAATGGTTTACCATTAAATGTTTCATCAGTTTTTTTCATATGTCCATCCTTAAATATCATAGAACCACCTGTTTGATTAGAAGGTAGTACACAATTTGATATAGCACCTTCTCTTAAAAATTCATTTTTTGTTTTTTCGGGTATTTTTTCATAAAAATTATCTATTAAAATATTATTTTTATTTTTAAATATTGCTTTTCGTTGTTTAGAAAATATATCTATTAATTCTTTTGAATTGCCAAACTTCTTACGCATATATTGAGGAATTTTATCTGGTGGTCCTGGCTCTAAAAGTGTATTTTTACAATTAATATTACAATTGTATAATTTATATTCATTTTCTAAATAAATTTGTTGTTCTTTCCTTTTTTTTTTTAGAATTTCAAGTTTTTGTTTTTCATCTTTTGTTAGTTTCTTCTTTTCCAAATCTGCAATTTCTTTATCATTATCATTTATCAAATAATTTACTTTCTTTTTAACATATGTATCCATACAATTTTTAACAATATTTTTTTTGGTTTTACTTGTTTTTGTTTTACTTGTTTTTGTTTTACTTGTTTTTGTTTTACTTGTTTTAGTTTTATTATTTTTACGAGATTTTTTCATATATATAATATAATAAAATACTTATTATCAAATAATTATTCAAATATTCATTCATTTTTTATTGTATTTCATTTATATAATAAAAAATTGAATTTATTTAAACATTCTCTGTGTAATATATATTAAAATAATGAGCGATATTGAAGATTATAACAGTGATAGTGATAATAGTAGTTCAAGTAATAGCAGTTCGGAAATAATTGTGAAAAAAAAAATTATAAATAAAAATCCCATTTTAGATGAAGATGTTGAAATTGAGGATCCAGAAGTAGAAGAGGAAGAAGACCAAGATAATGAATTTTTAGACCAAGATGAAGACGATGAACCTGAACCGGAATCTGATGAGGACGAAGATGAAAAAGATGTAGATGATATCATAATGGAAGGAGGAGCTAAAAAAGAAAAAAAAGAAAAAAAAGAAAAAGTACCATCTGAAAAAAAACCTCCAGTAGTTAAAGCTCCCATTTATTTATCAGATGATGATGATGACGAAGAAGAAACGGACGATCATTACCTACAAAAATTCGACGCGGAATTAAATAAAAATTATGTGGTCGATTTTCATCCGGAATGTAGTATTCATAATTATGATGAAATTGCTATTTTTACTCATGTAGTTCGCGATAATAATAATAACATAATTGATGATTTACACCGAACTATTCCGTTTTTGACTAAATTTGAAAAAGCGCGTGTATTAGGTCAACGAGCTAAGCAACTAAGTTATCCTGGTACAAAACCATTTGTTAAAGTTCCTGAAAATGTAATAGATGGTTATATTATTGCCGAATTAGAACTACAACAAAAAAAAATTCCTTTTATCATTAGAAGACCATTTCCAGGTGGAGGAAGTGAATATTGGAATTTACGCGATTTAGAAATTATTAATTTTTGAAGAATTAATTAGTGCATAAATGAACAAATTTAATTCTTATTGAAAGTCTTACTAAGAAAATCCTTATTTTTTTCCGCATCATTGTATCCTTCCATATATAATTTTTTATAATTGTATTTTTCATTAGATAATAAAGTAGTGTCATAAATAAAAAATAATTTGGCTCTTTCGTTCATCCAAATATTAGGGTGAATATGCAATGTTGGGATAATTTGTCCTACATAAGGATACCGTGCAAATCCTCCATCGAAATTTATTTTATTATTGTAATTATTGAATAATCCACCTGTAATAAATGGAACATGAGAACTCGCTATACAACACTCAATGGCATCTTCTAAATTTTTAAAATCAGAATAAATATTGGTTTGAAATTGGAGTTTTTGAATACTTGTTACTCCAATATAAAGACGTTTTAAATCAAAATCAGTTTCTTTATAATTATTTAACAATTTATTTTTTATTTTTTTTTCCAAATCGAGAATAGAAATAGAATTGGTTATACTATCATCAATAAAGTCTAATACATTAAATTTTTTATTCATTGACATTATTAAACTACACCATGCACCAGCGGATGCCCCTGAAAATATATAATTAGATAAATCATAATTCTCTTTTATATAAGTTAATGTCCCAAGTAAATAAAATCCTTTAAATCCGCCTGGGGAAATAGAAATTAATTTTTTATCTTTCAAATAATCATTATTGGAATATGTATCTAATTTTATAGAGGTTGAATTCGTAATAATACTTTCAGTAATAACATTTTCAGTAAAATATCTTTTATGATAACAATTTTTGGGTACAATACGATGTAATATATTTTGTATAAAAGATGTCATCAGTAATAGGTAGTTAATAATATTCATAAGTTTTTATATATTATTAACATATTATATTTTTACAAAATATTTTATCTAGGAGTTTTAGTAAAGAATACAAAACTATGTTAAATAATAATAATATAACAGTTAATTGTGTTTAATTTGATCCAAATAGTTTTTTTCCAACTCTTTTATTAGAAAAAAAGCTTCTTTATTAACTTTACATATTCCAATCCGATGATATCTTTTATTATTAACAAAAAAGAAATAATATAATTCAAAGTCTATTATTTCAAATTCAATATTATTTATAAAAATAGTTCCTTTTGTAAATTTGGTCTTTTTATTATGAAAACAAGTCGTATTTAATTTCACATTAATTTCTATTACTTCTTTTATAAAATTTCTTTGATTACCATAACTAGATATTAAATAAGAATTACAGTTTAAAACCTCGGTATAATTATATTCATCTTTATTATCATAATAAAATAATATACGTTGTTCTAACGGCACATCCTCCATCTTACATATAACTTATATATAATAAATAAAAGAATTTTTTATTATGATGTAAATATACATAAATATAATTTTATCTATATTTTTAAATGAAAATTGCTCTATGTTTTATAATAAGTTATAACCATAATTTAAATAAGGAAGATATTTGGCGCAAATGGATAGAACCGAATAAAGATATTATCAATATTTATTTTTATTATAAAGATTTAAAAAAAATAACTTCTCCATGGATTTTAAAACACGCAGTTGATAGTACCTATATTCGTGAAACTAGTTATTTACATGTAATACCAGCTTATTTATCCGTATTATCTTATGCTAGAAAAAATTGTTCACAAAATCAATGGTTTTGTATTCTAACAGAAAGTTGTTGTCCTATTATTTCTCCACAAAAATTCCGTTGGTTATTTCATCAATATCATGCGTCAACTATTATGAACTGGAGAAAAGCATGGTGGAATATTTATCTACAAAAAAGAGCAAATTTATTACTTATACCAATGTCATTACATTTGGCAAATGATCCTTATTTTGTTTTAAATCGTCATGATGTAAATAAATGTTTTCAATTTACACATAATAGATTTTCACTGTTTAAAATCGTATGTGATGGTGGATTAGCTAATGAAAGTTTATTTGCTATTATATTTTATACATATAAATGCTTAGACAATGTAATAAAAAAAGTAACCCACCTTACAGACTGGTCGCGTATGTCTAGTCCTACTAGTCCTTATTTATTTGAGTTTGGAACTAAAAAAGATATACAATTTATAGAAAATGGGTTGAAAGATCATGATATGGCTATGTTTTTAAGAAAAGTGTCTCCTGATTTTCCTGATGAAATATTGAATGATTTTATTTATAATCGCTTTGACAATATTCCACACAAGACTTATAAAAAAGAATTGTTTTCTTTATTATTCTTTCTTTTTCTGTCATCAAATATTTGTCTTTTCTTTTATTTATGTTATATTCGTAATAATATTTCTATTCTTTTTCAATAATTATTATTTTTCAATATTTACTGTTCTTTTTCAATAATTATTTTTTTCACTATATTTTTCATTATTTTATTTTCATAAATCGCATCTTCTTTTTTATCGGAACCACCCATACTTTCCATCACTATTTTCATATATTCATCATTTTTCCTTCCTTCGTCTAAAGAATAAGAGGGGTTTTTTTGTTTCCACTCTGGTATGAGTTGAACATTTTTATGTGCAATATGTTTTATAGCATTTCGTAATTTATCTTTTTCTTCATTTTCTTTCGTCCATTTATTATCATCTTTGATATAGACTATTTCTCTCTTCAAATCACTACAATGAACAGGTCTTTTGGAAACTTCCAAGTCTTTTAAATTATTTACTATAATATTTGTTATTCCATCTACATATCCTAACTTGCCTACATTTTCCAAGTCAGATAAATTTATTTTTACATTTTCTACAAAATCCATAATATTCATGGCGTTTTTACACGTATCATTCAAAAATACTTGTAGATTAAATGTTTTATTATTAGAATTGGAGTTATTCGTATTGTGAATTATAGTAGATGATTGATTTTTAATTATTTCCATCATCATTAATTTTAATTCCTTACGATCCTCCATTAATAAGGTCTCAATATCTTTAACAGGGCAAGAATTATCAGGCTCTACAGTCTGGCTTACTATTTGGCACTTTTTTTTATGTCTCCATAATCCAGATCTTTCCTTATATTTTTTTCCACAATGACATTGTAAATGATGTGGTATTATTTCTGTTGACAAATTGTTGATTTTGTTGACATTTTGTTGATTTTTATGTTTAGATGTCAATAAATGTTGTTGATAATGATGAAGTATACACGTTGTATAGTCACAAGTTTTACAATTGTAATTACATTTACTTTTTTTTACTATTTCTGTTGACATTTCTATACTATTTTATCAACAGAAAAAATACCTAAATCCTTTTCTCAAAAATATTTTAAAAAATTTATCGTCACAAAATAAAAAATATTGAAATTATCTGAGACCATAATTTTTCATTATGGTAACAAACATGTTTTTTACAAGACCCTATCCACCCTTTTGAAAAATGGACATCCCAAAAATGTCCAAAATCCGATTCTTGAATCACTTTCCCATGCAGAAATTCATGAATTTTCAATAGGGAACAAAATCCGAAGATACCACGTTCAAAAGGAGCCATATGCGAAGCTACCACATGTAAAAAGATACTGATAATAATATAATTAATTTAAATATATTATTTTAAATGCCGAGTAAATATCAAAATAATAAAAATATTAATAAATTAAATTCTAAATTTATATTTCATTTTTTTGTTTTTATATGTATATTTTTTTTTCTGTTTTTTAAGTTTTTTACGAATAGTTTTTTTGCGTCGCATATATTTTTTTCCGCCAGTATTAATACCAGTATTAATAGTGATAGTTAATTTACCGCATAAATTATTATATATATTATCTATTTCAGGATTATTAATATCTAATAATAAATCTGTATCTGTATACTCGATTACGCCTTGTTCTATTATTAGTTTAATATATTTTATTACGTCATAATATTTTGTGTAAAGAGAATTTGTTTTTTCTGCATTTCTTTTTATAGTATCTAATATTTTCATAACATCTTTTATAGGTGTTTTATCCGTTATTTGTGGACCATTTAATTTATTTATATAATTTATAATATTATTAACATTATCATATTCCAAGTCCCTTTTATTAGTATTATAATTAAAATATTCAAGTATAGACAAATTACGCACTTTCTCATTATAAATTAATTCAGCATCATGATCTATAGAAAAATATCCATATTGACCATACCAACTAACACCTTTTAATAAAATATTATAATCTGCTAAATCAATTGCATAAGATTTAGATACATCTTTTGGAATAAATATATTAAATTTTAATTCTTTCGCAACTGTATAAAGAAGGCATAAAAGTTCAACTCCAGATATTTTACATATATTTGGTCTTGAGTATTTTAATGCATTTAAAATTATTGTTTTACCTTCAAATAATGTTATACTTAAACTTAAACATTTCGCATCTGAATTTATGTTACTTTTATTAAATTCACGATATTTATAATAAATATATATGTATCCTTGTTGTTTTTCAGATGGATAATCATATTCAATATAAAAAACTTTTTCATTAAAATATTTTTTAAAAACTTTTAAAATGTTATCATATTTTATAAATATTTCATTTGTTGTATCAGAACCCAAATTCATATAATATAATATATTCATATAAAAATATACAAAAGAAGAACATTACACATTTATAAGGATTAATATACTCGGCAATTAAAATACACATTGCTGTAAAGAATATTCGCACCAGTCCACCCATAACATTATTTTCTTTTTTACTTGCAAAGATTATCAAAACTAGATGGAAGTTCATTAATTTGACATGAATAATGTGTTTCAATTTCTTTTAATTTAGAAACATCGCGTCTTGTAATAAAATTAATACCTACTCCTTTTCTTCCCCAACGACCACTGCGGCCAATACGATGAATATAATTATGGACGCATTTTGGAATATCGAAATTAATGACAGTACTGACTTGCTGAATATCAATTCCTCTAGAAGTGACATTAGATGAAATAAGAACACGGAATTTTCCAGTTTTAAATTCCTGGAAAGAACTCTCACGTGTTTGTTTATCCATATTACTATGTATACAACAAACTGGAAATCCATCTGCATGCATAGCATCATATAATTCGGCTACTCTCTTGACACTATTACAATAAATGATACATTGGGACATGGAAATATAAGAATATAAATCTTTCAGTGTTGCATATTTTTGTCTATCATCTTCTACAGCCACGAAATATTGAGAAATGCCTTCCAATGTCAACCGCTCTGCTTTAACGAATATTTTCACCGGATCACGCATTATTTTTTCAATTACTGAATCCAAATAATTAGGTAGAGTGGCAGTAAATAAAGCAACTTGAATATTACTACTAAAACTCTGAAATATACTATATATTTGTTCTTTAAATCCAGAAGATAGTAATTCATCTGCCTCGTCTAAAATAACTAGCTTAATTGAATTAGCAGCTATTTTCTCTCTTTTAATCATATCTTGAACTCTTCCAGGACAACCAGCAATAATATGTGGATTAATTTTTTTAAAATAGTTATCGTAATCATCCTCTGTAAATGTTCCACCAAAAAGAGTTTTTACGCGAAGACCAGGTAACATACTCCCCAAACTAGAAATTACATTCGATGTTTGAATGGAAAGTTCTCTTGTTGGGGATAAAATTAATACTTGAGTATCTGGATTATCTAGTTCAACAATTGATAAAGCACCAATAGAAAAAGCCGCTGTTTTCCCAGTACCGGATTGGGCCTGCGCTATAATATCTTTTTTCATTATAATAGGTTTAATTGCTTTACATTGAATAGGACTTGGCTTTTCATAACCATACGCATATATACCTCTTAATAAATCCGTATTTAAATCCAGGTCATCCCATGTATTTATTAAAAAAGAAGTGTCATATACTTCTTCTTCTTTATTATTCGTTTCTTCCATACTATAGTTGCTTTTAAACATTATAAATTAATATTAAATGTAGTATTTAAGTTTATTTTATATTTTTATTTATATTATTAAAAAAAATGAATATAAATGTATATACTTAATTATATTAGTATTATAGATGACACAAATGATGAAATATACTTTGGATGATTTCAGGAATATTACTTTTAATAGTTTTGATTTCAGTTTGCCAAACGAAACAATAGAATTTATAAATAAATTAGCACATGAGGTTGGATCACCTACTTATATAAAAACTCCTATTTTTCAAAAAAGAGAAATAAAAGATATGAATATGCTTGCTTTTAAAAAGAAAAAAGGAAAAGAAGAAGACTGGGAGAGTTTACGTAATTTTCAGACTACTAAAATTGAACAAAAGATTGGTATTGACGTTCAAATTGATTTAATTCGTTCCTTTTTGAATAAATTGACTGATAGAAATTATGTTGATATTAAAAATAAAATTATTGAATTGCTTGATAAATTGGTGGAAGAAAACGCTGATAAAGATAATATTATTAAAGTGGGTGAAATTATTTTTGAAATTGCGTCTAGTAATCGTTTTTATTCCAAGGTTTATGCTGACTTATATAGTGAACTTATACATAAATATGAAGTGATGAAAACGCTTTTTGAAAATTGTTTGAATACATATATGGAAATGTTTCAAAATATTGAATATGTAGATGCGACAGAAGATTATGATAAGTTTTGTAAAATAAATAAAATTAATGAAACAAGAAAATCGATTAGTACTTTCTTTATTAATTTAATGTTGAATAGTATTATTTCCAAAGAGATAATTAATAACTTGGTGGTTTCACTGTTTCAGCAAATTACTACCTTCATTTATGTTGATAATAAAAAAAATGAAGTAGATGAGTTAGTGGAAAACGTGGTCATTTTATATAAAAAAGATATTTGTCAGGAATTTCAGAGTGAAGTTGTTAATGGAGAAACTATTTCCATCATTATTGATAGACTGGCTCATAGTAAGTCGAAGAATTTTCCTAGTTTATCGAATAAATCGATTTTTAAATTTATTGATTTAGTGGAAATGTAAGATTTTTAGACCTTTTTACATTAGAAACGCAGATTATTATTATTATATATAAAAGTAATTTATATATAAAAGTAATTTATATAATAATAAATGGAAAAAACCAAAGAAGAAAATGATAAAATATATATTTCAGGATCCATAAAAAATATTGATAGTTTTATAAGTAAAAATGAGTATAGAAAAGCATTTGGATTATTAATTGCGGTTCTTGAAAGGCTTGATGATGGTACTCAAAAAAATGAGGTTATAGATTATTATAGTAAAAAATATTGGAACCAGATATGAGAATTTTTAAAAATTAAATTTATTATATTTTTTATATAATATAATAAATAAATAATAGGTTTATAGAGAATGAATGAAAATATTTTTTTAACGTTTTTAGAAAAGGATCAAGAAGAAAAAAAGGAATGTATTAGTATTTTTTCATTAAATGAATTATTAGAAAAAGAAAATGTGAATAATAATTGCGAAAAAGAAGACGTGTATTTGGAATATTGTTATTATGAAATGAATTTTAATGTAAAACAATTATTAATGATTAGTGAATATTATGGATTAAAAAATGTTAAAAAAGCCAATAAATTAGCGATTATTTATGCTATTATTGAATTTGAAAATAAAGTAGAAAATCAAGAAATTGTTTCTAGAAGAAAGTTGTTGTGGATTTATATGGACGAACTGAAAAAAGATAAATTTATGAAAAAATATATATTATTTTGATGAAATGAAATATGTTTGTATGTATACATCATATTTTATAAATAATAATATTTAATTTATTTGTTATTCTAATTATATTAGTTTAATATAAAATGACAATTCATACAATTGGAGATAGTCATTCATACAATGGTTGGTCTGGAATAACTAATCATCATTTGGGGCCAAGATTATGTTATAGTTTTGGTAGAGATAAATTAAACTTTTGTGATATCCGTAATTTTAATATCCAAGATGGAGATACAATTATTTTTAGCTTGGGTGAAATAGATTGTAGATGTCATATTAATAAACATATAAATGAAACAACTAAATATGAAGATATAATTGATAATATAGTTTATAATTATATAGAAGCAATTAAATTAAATATAGAAACTTCTCAACTTGAATTAAAAAATATTTGCATTTATAATATAGTTCCACCTATTGAAAAACATAATACACATGAAAATCCAAACCAACCATATTTAGGTAGTGACGAGGAAAGAAAAAACTATGTTTTATATTTTAATAAAAAATTAAAAGAAAAATGTAGTGAAAATAATTATATATTTTTTGATATTTATGATAACTATATAGATGAAAATGGGTTTTTAAGAAAAGATTTAAGTGATGATAATGTTCATATTCGGGAAGGAGAATATATAACTAACTTTATTAATGATAATAATATATAAAAATAGTTCATGTGTAAAAATAGTTCATGTGTAAAAATAGTTCATGTATAAAATATATTATATTTTATTTATACAATAAATAAAATATTAAATAATACTTGTTATTAATATTATGGTCTTGTCAAGAATAGATAAAAATATTAGTTATCCGGAGCTGAAAAGTGTAGATCCTGCGGATATATCTCAAGAAAGTAATTTATATCAAATTGAAGTATCTGGAGTAGAAATTATTATTGCAGTTGGTAATTCCAAAAATTCTTTTGAAACCAATAATATACTTTATTTTCCCATTTATTTAGTAAAACCAAATAATAAGGTAATTCAAATTGGTGTGTATGAAATTGAAGCTGATAATTATATTAGTTATTTAGATGAAGATAATGTCTTGGATGTGGAACGCCTTAGTGAACCATTAATATATAATTTTGTAACCAAAGATATGCTTATGAATTTACGTATGGTACCTGAAAAAGATGAACAAGGAAGTGATGAAGAAAGTGACGAAGAAGAAGAAAAGGTTCCCGTTAAAGAAATAGTCTATGAAATTCCAGAAGAAAGAAAAGATATATTTGTTTTAACAAAAGGAATTCCAACTATTCCATCTTTGAGAGAAGAGACGAAAAAAGAAGCCAAAGATATAAAAGAAAAATATAAAGAACTTCCTGCAGATAATTGGGTTCAGAAATATATGAAGAATAAATATTATGGAATAATTGATAATGAGGGAGGAGGAGATTGTCTTTTCGCTACAGTTCGTGATGCTTTTTCTTCTATAGGACAACAAACGACAGTAAATAAAATTAGAAACAAGTTAGCGGATGAAGCAGATGAAACTGTTTTTTTAAATTATAAAGAACATTTTGATATGTATAATACTGCCATTTTAGAAGATACAAATAAAATCAAGGAATTAGAAGCTGAATATATTTCCTTAAAAGAAAAATTCTCACGAGTATTGGATAGAAATGAGAAAAAGGGTCTAATGGATGCCGCGAAAAAAGTCAAGGAATTACATGACAGACTAGTTCATGAAAAGAAAGTTACATCTCAAATTTTAAGTGAATATAAATTTATGAAAGGAGTGGATACTTTGGATAGTTTCAAGAAAAAAATTAAATCATGTGAATTTTGGGGAGAAACCTGGACGATTTCTACTTTGGAACGAATATTAAATATAAAGTTTATTAATTTGTCCGAAGAGGCATATAAAACGCATGATTTACAAAATGTATTAAATTGTGGTCAATTAAATGATGCAATTCTTCAAAATAAAGGTGAATTTAAACCGGAATTTTATATAGTTACCGAATATAATGGGTATCATTATAAACTGATTAGTTATAAAAAGAAACTGATTTTCAAATTTAAAGAGGTGCCTTATGATTTGAAGAAAATGATTACTGATAAATGTCTGGAAAAAAATGCCGGTCCATTTGCATTAATTCCCGATTTTCAAAAATTCAAAGCTGAACTTGTAAATAAAAAGCCGGAATCTCCTAGAGAGAAAGAAAGACAAGAAAAAAACGCGCATCAAGATTTAAGTGAAGCTAAATTACGTGGATTATACGAAGATGAAGTAGAATTTTTATTTTATCCCAAGTCAGCTGATAAACCTTTACCTGGAAAAGGATCAGGAGAGAAAATACCAAAAGATAGAATCAAGGAATTTTCTGAATTGGCATTAATTCCTGAATGGAGGAAAAAATTATCGAATTTATGGACGCAACCATTCATGGTGGATAATCATAAATGGGCCAGTGTAGAACATTATTATCAGGCAGCTAAATTTAAGAAAAACAATCCGGAATTTTATTTGAGTTTTTCATTAGATTCGGGAACTGATTTATCGAAAGATGCTGCAATGGCTAAAAATGCTGGAAGTAAATCAGGAAAACATAATAGTACTCTTATTCGACCATCCGAAGTAGAATTAGATCCGGATTTTTATGGAGAACGTTGTGAAAAAGAAATATATAACGCACAATTAGCCAAGTTTTCCCAAAATGAAGATTTAAAGAAACTATTATTGGCTACTAAAAAAGCTAAACTAAATCATTATTTAAAAGGTAAGCCCCCAACTATCTATGAAAATCTAATGCTTATTCGTGACAAGTTATTAAGAAATGAATTATAAAAAAAATTGAAATTAATTTATATCTATAAGAGATATAAAATATAAAATACTTATTATGATGAATATCATTCAAAAGCAATTAACTTTAAATCAAATTAGTCTACCATTTGAATTGATTGATATTATAAAGTCCTATGCATTTTATAATATAATGGAAAAAACTAAAAAAATAAAAAATAATATTATAACTCTTATAAAAAAAACGGAATGGTCGTCATTCAATTTTAAAGAAAATTTGGAAAGTGATTCATTCTTATTTTGGATAGATGATTTTGAAAAATCAGTTCAATTTCAAATGATATTTTGTGAAAAATGTGGAGAATATACAACAGAAAATACACACGAACATATAAATAAAATTATGTGCAATTGTTAGAAAAGTTCTATTTCATTATTAAACTACTACTTTTTTTCTCTTTTATGATGTTTCCTTGTTTTTTTAGACTTTTTCGATTTTTTGGTTTTGCCACCCTTGCTCGTAAAAATTCGCTTCTTTATATATTGGGTTGGTTTTGTAATTCCATAATATTTAGCTGTTTGTGCTAAGGTATATTTGGGTTTTTCTGTTAAACCTTCAAGATTATATTCAATATCTAATTTATCTAATTGAAAGGTATTTAAGTCTAAATTAATTGATAGAGTAAAACTAATACGTCCTACAGCAGTAAAATCTGAAGAAGTAAATAAATAACTATCTAAATATATTCTAACTATCTTATTTCCATTTTCCAGTTCAACATTTAATGTTTTAGGATTAGAAATAGTTTCTTTTCCTTGAGCATCTTCTCTACTCGATGGTGAAATTAATAAATAATTATCCTTCAATGCATATTGTGTTATATTTTTTATTTCAATTTGAATAAACTCTGCTATAAAATTAAATATATTTTGACATGATAATAATCCGATTTCATTTAAAATATTAAAGTTAATTAAGCTTTTCTCATTAGACGGTAGTTCCTTAGACGGTAGTTCCTTAGACGGTAGTTCCTTAGACGGTAGTACCTCATTAGACAATAGTAAATTAGACATAAGTATTTCGTAATATTTATCTGTAATTTTATCATAATTTTCTTCTAATAATTTGGATGTTTGTTTAATATCTTCTTCTTCTTCTTTTGATAAAGCAATACTCAGATCATATATATGTGGAACAATTTCAGGAGTAGGAGTAGGTCTTCCACCAATCATGGTCTTAAAATTTTGTATTTGTGAATTAATTTGTAAATCTACTCTAGTAATATCTTTTCCAATTTGAGATTTAATTCCAGGAATATTTAATTCATGTGCATTTCCTTTTTCTTTCAATAAATAACTGGATTTAGTATAAATCAAATAAGAAATAAATTTTTCAAGTGAAAAAGAAGGTTTACTTGCAATGTTAGCTCCTGTGAATTTTCCATTTCTAGGTTGTAAATAATTACCAATATTTGGTATTTCAAAAATATTAGATAAAGAGGGAATATTTTTTGGTTCAGATAAATATACTTCATATTCATGTTCTATTAATTTAAATATAGGGGTGATTGGTAACTTATCTGTATTTTTAAAATTATCATAATAGTTCATTGGTTTGACAATAATAGTTATATCAGAATTCATATTATCAGAATTCATATTTTTCTTATAATATTAAAATATTATATTATATTATAATTTTTAAAATATATAATGAAATTCACACCAAACAGTAATTTTTTAATGGATTTTTTTATTAAAAATAATTTTATTCATCATGATAAACATAATAAAGCAACTAACTCCATTATTCATCATTTATATAATGATATTTATAACTCCAATGAAAAATTATTAGAGCTTAAAAAAACTCCTTTCCTACAAATAGCCATTAAAAAAATAAATAATATACATGAGATTTCTAAACCTAAATTATTCAGTGATGATAGTTTTCCATCTTCTATTCGCAAACATATTGATAATGCCTCCTTATATGAATTATCTTATTCTTTTCATATTTTAGAACGTAAAATCACTATCCATTTTATTTTAGAAGATGGTGATTTTAAAAAAAATGAAAAAGTATATGAAAAATATGTAGATTTAATTATAATGTGGTTATTTATTTTAAATGACTATTCTTCTAAAAAATGCAGTAAACAGTTAACCATTTTTCTTTATTTTACATCTTTACAAAAAGAACTACCTTCTTCCAATATTGAAATACTAGACTATCATAATGTAAATACAGCTTTTACAACGACATGTCCTGTTCAATCTGAAATAGTAGTCTTTCGTAAAGAAGAATGGTTCAAAGTATTTATTCATGAAACTTTCCATAATTTTGCCTTGGACTTTTCGGATATGCCGACTGAAGAATGCCATTCAAAAATTCTTTCCATATTTAAAGTAAAATCCTCAGTGAATTTATTCGAGGCTTATACTGAATTTTGGGCAGAAATATTTCATTCTCTCTTTTGTAGTTTTTTCTTGTTGAAAAATAAAAAGAATTTTAAAGAATTTTTGGAGTTATCAGAATTTTTCATCAACTTTGAAAAGACCTATAGTTTTTTCCAAATGGTAAAAGTATTGAATTTTATGGGTTTGACTTATCAAGATTTATATTTAGAAAACGAAACCAGTAATCGTTTACGTTCACTATTGTATAAAGAAAAAACCAATGTATTAGCATACTATGTGATAAAATTGGTTTTAATAAATCATTACCAGGATTTTTTGATTTGGTGTGACAAACACAATTCTTCACTCTTTGCATTTGAAAAAACAGTACAAAATCAAAGGGATTTTTGTAAATTCATAGAAAAATTTTATAAAAGTGTGTCTTTACTTGATGGCATTAATAATACACATCATTTTAATAACGAATATTTTCTTAATAAGAAAAAAAATGTCAAGAAAAAAAAAGATAAAACAGATTTTTTAGTGTCAAATTTACGAATGACTATTTTTGAGGTGGAATATTTTTAGATGGAATATTTTTATATTTTTTATATTTTTTATATTTTTCTAATATGTGTTGAACAAAATTCCTCATTAAATTTGGCTTCTCTCTTGCATAAATTACCTGACTTACATTGAAAATTACAAATATATTTATAACATCCATTTCCTACTTTACGTTTATTGGCATTCCATTCTCTACTTGATTCATCAAAATCAAATACAAAGGTATATTGTTTATCTGCTTTACTACGTGTTTGCATTTTTATAATTTAAATATTAAATAAGTTATAAAAGTATTTCAATTTTTTCTAATATGTTTCCAATAATTCAAATTCAAAATAAATGTCCCAATTTCTACTCATTGATTTATTTGGAGGATAATATTTATACAAGTTATCAAGAAATTTTTTGAATTCTAACTCTGTTATCTGTTTAGTATCTAGTTCCCAGTATTTTATTACGCGAATTTTATACAAAGGTTTTCCGATTAAAGTTAAAATAAGAATTCCATCCTTTTTCATTGCCTTTTCCAGAATCCATTTCTGTCTTTTATAAACCATATATTTACCGTCTTTTATACTATGTTTAATATCTTTACCAACAAACATAGTTTGTATTGGTTTTGAAAAAGTCGTCATTACAAAAATTATTAATTATTTTTTATATAATATTTATCGTGGAAAAGTATTTCAATTTTATTTTATATAAATTAACATATAATAAAAAAATTGATTTTTAAATCAAGAAATAATTCATTAATAATACGAATAAATCAACTATGGGTATCAAAAATTTAAATAAGGTTCTTAAATCTCAATGTAAAAATTCCATTCAAATCATTTCTTTGTCTGAATTATCTGGTAAAACAATCGCTATTGATATCAGTATTTATTTATACAAGTATACTACGGATAATTCACTAATAGAAAATATATTTCAAATGTTATCTATCTTCTATTATTATCAAATTAAACCGGTTTTTATCTTTGATGGTAAACCTCCTCCTGAAAAGAAAAAAGAATTAATTAAAAGAATAAAAGATAAAAAAATAGCAGAACAAGAATATATTGTATTGAAAGAACAGTTGGAAGATACAAATTTGGACCAATATAAAAAGAAAAATTTAATGACATCAATGTATTTTTTGAAAAAACAATTTGTTTCGCTTAAGAAAGAACAAATTGATAAAGTAAAAGAATTAATGGATAGTTATGGAGCATGTTATGTAGAAGCTCCTCAAGAAGCAGATGAATTATGTGCTATACTAGCAGTGAAAAATAAAGTTTGGGCATGTTTAAGTGAAGATACCGATTTATTTGTTTATGGATGTCCTCGTGTGTTGAGGTATCTTAGTTTATTAAATCATACTGCTGTTTTATACGACATGGAAAAGATCCTCTGCGAATTAGGTTTAACACAGGAACAATTTCGCGAAATATGTGTTTTATCTGGGACAGATTATAATAGTTCTACTACACATTGCCTTGAAAAATTATTGGATTTATATAAAAAGTTTTTGAATTTACCTGATAATAAAAAAACGTTTTATGAATGGATGGCATTAGATTGTCAAACAACTTTACAGCCAATAAATGATTTGTTTAATTTAAATGAAAATAAGGATAACCTTAGTGAATTTATAGGAAACTTGGAAGATAATTCTGGAAAAAAATGTGAGAAAAGAATGCGTGCTATTCTAGAAGAGGATGGATTTTTATTTGTAGGTTAATAAATATGTTTTACATGAAATATAAAATAAAATAAAGAATAAAATAATAAAACATTGAAAAATAGGTAATAAATATATTTTTTTTTATATATTAGTATGGATTTAAATAAGAATAAGTATTCAATGGAAGAATTAAAAAAACATATTTATGATGTGAATTTACGGGATATTTTGAAAACACAAAAAATTAATGAAGCTTTTGCGATTAAATATATTCTTAATCCTAATTATCAATTAACCGAAAGTGAAAAAACGATTGATGTTAATATGGTAATTTTTTATCAACCTCATTTGAAAAAAAAAACATTATTTCATTATTTGAAAACAATGAATGTAAACGATGATGAAACAGATATAAAATTTGATGAATATGCAAATAGATAAGTATTTTACAAATTATATATAAATTGTATGTTAATTTTGTTTTATAATATAAGATTTTATATTATAAAATTTATTTTTTATTTTCATTTATTTTTTATTTTTATTTATTTTTTCATTTTCATTTATTTTTTCATTTTCATTTATTTTTTCATTTTCTTTTTACTTACCTTGCTTGTTTACTATATTTTTCTAAGCAGTGGAGACAGGAGCAACCACAGCATCCTTGACAGCCTTGGCAAAATGTGGGCTCATGTATCTTTGTAGATTAAAGTAAGTCAACTCATCAGTCTTCTTTAGCTTTAATAGACTAGAAAGCTTGTTATCAGGATTGATCTTACGACCATTCTCTTTATCCTGAAGATTATTTGTTCTAATATACTTGTTAATCTCACGAGTAACTTCAGTTCTTGCCATCTCAGAACTAATTGGCTTATCCAAGAACTTGGCTAGCTCATCACTAATACGGGTTGGCTTAACAAATCCAGATGGTTGTCTGTTTCCAGACTTTCGCTTGCGCTTGGAACTTTGCTTTTGAGCGGTCTTCAACTCACGTTGCCACTTTTTCTCTAGAGCACGGTACTCGACCTTAATAGCAGAAATCAAATTTCCAACTTGTTGTAGCTTAGCCAATAGCTCAGTTGATTGCTCCAAAATATTGGTATCAGTATCACTGTGAACCACGTTCTCAGTAGAAGAAACATCATTTGTGGTACTAACCTCTACAACATTAGTAGGAGCAGGAGAAGCCTCAACAACTTTAGGCTTCTTTGTAGCCTTAACTTTCACTTCTTGGGCTGGAACAGCAACTTTTTCAACAACAGGAGTAGTAGCAGGAGTACTTTCAGAGGATTTAGCTTTCACTTGTCTAACCATCTTATTATACTTTATCTAAATAAATACTTTTTAAGTGATTTAACGCAAATATAATATATTGACACCATAATATGGAATGTTGTTTATAAATTAAATAAATTATTTAATAGGAAATAATTTATTTTAATGTTTTAATGAATTTTTTCAATAATTTTTCAATGAATTTTCTTTTAAAAATATGAAAAAGATTGATATAGCCATGGAAGGGCCAATGCCGCATTCTGATTTACAAGTGTCAATGCTCCTAAAACATAATAACATCCTAAAGATTTACTATCTGTATCTATACCTGAATTAACAAATTTTTCCAATACTTCTAATATATTTTTTTTAACTAAAAATAGGTCACTCTCATGATTTATATAAGATAATCCAAAATTCCTAAAAGGATCGCCATATGGAGGACAAATACTGCGTTTTATTTCAGAGGAAAGTTGAGCTCTGAAATTCCAAATATCACAAAGTTCTCTCATAAATTTGATAAGTTCTATTCTGTTTAAAGAGAGAAACCATTCACAACTACTGTAATTTCCTAGATAATCTATATTTTGAAATAATTCTAAACTTCTCAATTCTACTAGTTTCTGCAATGACAAACTGGTTTTATCATCTTCTATTACAATATCAATGCTTATATTTAATATTTTGCTAATTCTTATGATGGATGCTATATATTTAAATACACATTCAGGTATATTGTTTCTATTATACGGATTTTTCAAATTGTTTTTTCCAGATTTCTGAATGAGATTATAGAGAGAAAGAATATCAAATCCATAGATAAATCCATCTATATCTTTGAAACTGAAAAATTGTCGGTTAGGTATTAATGCAATATCTTCCATTGAAATAAAATCAGTGTTATTCGTACATAAAGATCTATTTCTTAAAGCAGGTCCATGATAAAAATGAAATCGTCTTGGTAAAAATCCTCTAAATATTTTTTGTATTTTAATGATGAAATGAGAGAGACGTAAATAAATGAATATTCTATTTACTAATTCACTTCTTATACCACTTATTTTCAATTTATAATTTTGTGCAATCGATTTTAATTGCTTAATAGTATAACTATACTTGGTAATTAATTGGTAGCTATCTTCATTTGGAATAGTAAAATCATCATTTGGTATTTTTTCTAGTTTTTTTTGAATGGAAATATATTTTTCACATTTATTTTTAATCTCATTCATGTAATCCTCTAACTTCTCATTAGCATATATATTTTTACATTTTTTTATAGAATGAAAGTTCATATATATAGTATATTAAAATCATTTTTTTAATATACAATAATTATAAAATATAATTGTAATTTGAAATACTTGAAAATTATGATTACGATAACACGTAACAAACAACAATTTTTAAATCATTTATTTTAATTTAAAAAAAAATTGATTTAAAGATATCACGATAAGAATAATTATAAGATTATAACATGGCTGACGCAATTATCGATGGAACTTTATTCAATACTGCTAATATTATGTATACTTCTCCTAAGGCAACCCCTCAAGGAGCTAAAAGTGTTAATATATTAAATAAGAATGTAAAAAAAGGTTTAGTATTATCTACTCCCCTTATGTTAACCTGGGGTGCGAATGATTTTGTAGATGAAAAAACTGGCCTAGGTAATGGAAGGTTTGACATGTCACTTCAATTTCCTAGTAATGAATATAAAAACGAAGATACAGATGCGTTCTTTCGTAATATGAAAGCATTAGAAGATAAAATTAAGTCGGATGCGCTTATTTATTCGAAAGAATGGTTTGGAAAAGTTCACAAAAGTCTTGAAGTAGTAGAAGCACTATGGACCCCAATGTTGAAATATTCTAAAGATAAAGTAACTGGTGAATATGATTATTCAAAATCTCCAACTATGAAAATCAAATTACCTCAGTATAATAATGAATGGAAATTTGAAATTTATGATGAAGATGGAGAAAAAATATTTCCTGGATTACCAAGTCTACCAGTTGTAAATCCACTTGATTATTTAAAGAGAGGAACTAATGTTATGTGTTTAATTCAATTCGCAGGAATATGGTTTGTTAATGGTAAGTTTAGTGCTAGTTGGAAATTAGTTCAAGTTGTAGTTCAAAAACCTAGAGCAACTTTACAAGGTTCTTGTTTCCTCAAGTTGAAACCAAATGATAAAGAGGTTTTAAAGAAACAGACGGTGGAGGATGATGTAGAAGAGACTTTTGTTACCAATGTTTTGGTTGAAAGTGATGGAGAAGAAGAACCAGAACCAGAACCACCAGTAGTAGTTGTTCCAGAGCCGGTGCCTGTTGTTGCTGTTTCAGAAGTTGTTTCAGAACCAGCTGTGGAAGAGACCAAGAAGAAGAAGATCGTGAGAAAGAAGACAGCTGGAGAAGCATAGATCGAGCAACTCGTATTACATGTAGTAGATTAAATTTTAATTGTAACTTAAATAAATTTTATTTTTTTGTGATTTTTATAATAATTGTAAAATACTTTTTATTTAATTTTACAATTATTGAAATACTTTTTATAAATATTCTGTATAAAATATTCTATATGTTATAAAAAATCTCCGGAACCCCTCCTCTTTGTGTTGGTTCAATATCTAATACTTTACATTGAAGAATATTATTAAACCATCCCATTCTCATTTTATAAATATTTTCAACATGTTGCTCGTAAATACCATTTTCGTTAATCAAATATTTATTAAATATAATATGGAAATTTTTAATATGACTTCCAACCATTTCACATCTATTTACATCATTTTGACAAAGACCATCATATGTATTTAAATCTTTTGTTGTCAAATAATCTTCTAATTCTGGAATAAAAAATCTAGCAGTTACCTTGATAATGAAAATAGAATTTCTTATAAATTTGGAAAAGTAATATGCAAAATGTATAGCATACATCTCACTACCTCCTTTTCCTTCTTCCCTCTCTAAATATTTTGCTTCTTTAAATTGAGACTCTTGAAAAGATATAATTTCAAATCTATCTTTAAAAAACTCTTTTTCTTCTTGTAATTCAGGAAATGTATATCCTGAATTTTCTACTAAAACTATTTTAAAATTCGTTTTTGTTAACCATTGTCTAATAGCTTTTAAATAAGTATTTATTCTCTCTTCTTTATTTATCTGGTAAATAATTGGCTTTGATTGGACATTTACTGTTGCAGTTAAAAGTATAGTAGTAGACATTATTTTATAAATATAAAATATTTTATATAATCTATATAATTTATATAATCTATATAATTTTTTTAAAAGTTATACGAAATAATTTTTATAACATTCTTAATTATTCTACGAAAGTAATATACACAAGGATGTCTGCTTTATTAGAAATATCTTGAATATCTGCTACTATTTTTGATATTCCTTTTCCTTGGAAACAGTAAATCTGAAATTTCTCTAACGATAGATCTTTTACTGGTATTTCTAAAGACACATTTTCTTCCAAATTAATTGATATTGTATTTTGAAGCAAGAGAGAAAAGGTAAATGGAATTTGAATATGAATTATAATATTATTATCATCATCTAATTCAATATTTTCTTTGAAATTTGGAATACATTTTACAATTATATCTCCTTTTGGACCATCAAAATAGCATTCATTATGCCATAAAGGAACTATATAGACTTGTTCTTCTACAAATAATTTATATACTTTATTTTCAAATAAATCTTGAATAGATGGGTTTAATATAAATAACTGATCTTCTTTATACTTTTCCATTATGATTTCTTTAACCAATCTTAAAGTTTCGATGGAAATATGAAATGTATTTTGATATTTTGAGAGAAAAGTATAAATTTCCAGAGATAATTCTTTATCTAATTTTTCAAATAATTGACAAGTTATTTGCTTACAACCAATAATAATATCCCTTACTATTTCTGAAAATAATTCGGTATATTTTCCCTTTAGCAATTCACTTATAAACTGATAAACAATATTATTATAGCCATTTTCTTCTTTTTCATTATCTTCTTCAAAATCGTCTTTTAAGAAACCTATTTCTCTCTTTAAACATAAATATGCTTCCTGAATTTTTTGGAATTTTTCTTTCGATGGAATTGTATTTCCATTTTTATCTGGATGATGTCGTAATGCCATTTTATGATAAGTCTTTTTTAAATTGAATTCATTAAGTGTAGAATATTCCTGTTGATTTATCTCTAATATTTCTAAAGCATCCTTTAAATTCATAATTAGATAATTGGGTTTTTCTTAAGTATTGTTTTTTATTTAATGTCTAATTATTTTTATAATCCATGTATATTTACAATCCATGAATTATTTTTATAATCCATGTATATTTACAATCCATGAATTATTTTTACTATATAAAATAAATAATTTTCTAAATGATAAATCGGTCTATAATTGTTATTATAATAATGTAAAAATTGATAAGTTTTAATTAATATTGGTCCGTTAAATTCTGGTTTGATTTTATTCATTTTAATAATGGAATATAGTATATACCATATACAACTTGTAATATCCAAATTATAAATAAATATATCATATAATAAATCTCTGAATTTCAAATATTGAATATTATCAATATTGATTATTTCTTGAATAATTTTATTACAAATATTTTTATAATTTACCATAAGATCAGTATTGATGGAACTATAAAGGTTTTTTATATTTGTTATATTTTCTAGTTGAAACTTGGCATCTAATTTGGTTTTGAAACATTTATTATACATATTTTTACTTGGTCTAGAAATATGAATTATTTCGCAACCATTTAATATATTATCTGGTAAAAAACTTATTTGTTCTGTAATAAGGATAAATTTTAAATCCAAACATGTATGACAATTTTGCTGCATATAACTATAAAAATTATCCAAAAGCTCACTATGTATTTCATGGAAATTTTTACAAACAATAATTCCTGACTTTTCTGTTTTAGCAGAGATAATATCTATAATTTGTAGGTATATTTCATGCCACAATAATTTCGAATTACAACCAAGTAAAGACATATCTATTTCATAATGAATATCACTTAGTTTAAAGAAAAAATTCAGTTTATTATAGACAATAGAAATTTTTTTTTCATATTTTAATTCACTAGGACTATATTTTTTAATGGCTTTCAACATTTGTGTGTACTTACCAGTTCCAGCTGGACCATAAAATATTATGTTTTTCAATTCATGAATAGAATTTGGAAATCTTTGATATATTTTTTCTAGTTTTGGATGTAAATTTATCTTTTCATTTGTATTTATATAATCTTCAAAATGGGTTTCATAAAATTTCATTACTATAATTAATAAAAATTATTTATATTACATTTTTAAACTAATAATTAAATTTATTTAAAAATGTAATGAACGTATTCCACGTAATTAATGAATAGATGAATATATTAAAATCAATAGATCAATATGATGAAAATTATGTGTTTTTTTTTGAACCAATTAAAAACAATATTTTGAATGATGGTAATTTCATACGAATTGTTTATTCCACTCCGCAGTTTATACTGAATGGAATATATTTATTAATACCATTAAATGATATTATTATTGAAAAATATTATAATAAATATAAATGTAATTTTAATGTTACCACACACGAATATTTACTTCAATCAATAAAAAAAATAGAAGAAAATATATTGGAAAAATATAGTATTGGGTGTAATGAAAACTTGAATAAAATTCCGAATTATAAAATATATGAACAAATGAAAAATGGAAACATAAAGATTTTTAGTGAAAATATAAAGAAAAGTTTACATCATTTATTTGTTTTGAAAATTTCAGGTATTTGGGAAACAGACACTTGTTATGGTTTGACTTATAAATTTATTAAAATAAATGAATAATTTATTCATTATTATCTGATTTATCCATCAGTTATATAATATTTTAAAATGGTTCCCATAATTAATACACAACTTATATTTATTACTCCTAATAAATACATTAAACTAAAAGTAACTTTAGACATATGACCTGTTGTATTAAATAATTTAGTATTCATTGCATCGTAAAAAATATATATTTCTATAAGCATTAATGCAATCGATATAGTACTAAAGGTATTATATTCAGTAGTAATTTGACCTTCGCTTATTCTATTTTGATATGTAATTAATAAATAGAGAGAATAAATAACTATTCCTAGTAAAATAAGGAATGGACCAGATACTGTAATTAAATGTTTAAAATAGGTAAAATTAGAATAATTATTTTCATTAGACAAATTAGTTAAAAAATATAAACTATATCCTAAAATCATTAATACAGCAACTGCTATACATGAGTAACCAGCAATAGTACATGCTATTTTAGATGCTCCTGTAATAAAACAAGATATAACAAATAATATTATGGTTACAAATAAGAGAGAATTATATACCATTGTATACCAACTTGTTAAATGGGTCATTTAAATTATTAATATAATACTATATTAATAATTTTTATTAATAATTTTATAGACATTAAAATAACAAATTAAATTCGTATAAAATAATAATTTTTTTTTTAATTATTTTATACTAATATGAGTAGATTTAATGTAAATACTACACATCCATTAATTAAAAATGCAAATGATTATTATTTATTCTATAAATACATAGTTATTTATTCTGGAGATAGAGATGTATTAAAATTTCCTTATGCAAATGAATTTGAAATTGAATTACCTAGTGACTATTGTAATGTAGCAGGTGCTTGCTTACAATCATGGAGTTTTCCTCAAACACCTACTTTTACACATAAACATAATAATATAGCCTTAAGCTTCCAAATTAGTGAACCATACAATCCAAATTTATATGGAATAACTGATCAACAACAATTAGATATTTATAATGGATTATTAAGTAATAAAAATAATAATTTTGTTATTTTAATAGAAGAAGGTAACTATACTTCAGATCAAATGGCAACGGAACTAACAAATAAAATGAATAATGCAGTTACTATTTTTATTAGGAAATACTTGGCTTCTATAAATAATCCAGATCCAAATTTTAAATATAAAGAATTTATTGTTACTTATAATGATGTTTCTACTGATTTATGGTTTGGAAATTCAAGTAGTAATTTTATTATTACAAATCAAAATGTCGAATTGTATGGCCCATCCGTTGAAAATACCATGAATTCTTGTAATAATTATTCCTTACCTAATTTTAAAACCTGGGGATTACCAGCCTATTTAGGTTTTACAAGATGTAATACAAATGGTATACGGGCTCCAGAAGGAGAGTTACCACAATTTTTTTATTTGCCTGAACCAATTGGAAATTGGATTAATTTTTCTACTGCTTTTCCTGGTGGTCCAGTTTATTACGTTCCTACTCCGAATAGAATTGATATTACTGATACTCCTTTTTATTATCTAAGTATAAAGGAATTGGATTGTATAGATGAAACTTCTCCTTATACTTTAAATAATTATACGTTAACTACTAATGGTAGTCATGGAAGAGTAAATTCATGTTTTGCAAGAATTATTGTTAATCCAAATGCGAATGGATATCCGCAATGGTATTGTCCGAATAAACTTTTTGTTCCTCCAAATGAAAGAATACGAAAATTGTCGATTACAGTTCATGATCATAGTGGTCAGTTAGTTGACTTTGATAATCAGGAATTTTCAATGATGATTGAATTTACATTGTATGTTCCTCAAATTGGTAGAAATATTAACTTGTATGATCCTAAAATATTATATTAATTTTTATTACAAGGTAAATTTCATTCTAATATTCATTTCATTCCAATATCCTTAATACTTCTTCTAAACGAATATTATTTATAGGACGATTTCCTAGCATTTTTAATGATTTAGTATTGTTTCCCCATTTTGCATATAATCCATATTTCCCTTTTTTAACATCAAGTTTTACACCTTTATATTCCCAATTATTTTTTGTATTATCGTTTTCATTTGTATTATCGTTTTCTTTTGAGACTATAAGATCTTTTAAATCATAATTACTTATTTGTTGAATATCAATATCTTTTCTTATACCTATAAAAGAAACATTATTTTTTTCATCTTTATGTTTTACAACTGGACCGTATTTTCCCATAATTAAAGAATGGTGTTCATCCAAAACTTTTTCAAGAGTTTGATTTTGATTTTTACAATTACTTATTACTGAATTTTTCAAAAATAGTATTTTTCTATAATATTTTTCGCAAACTTCTCTCTTTTTCTTATTTCCTAAAGCAATCAAGTCTAGATCATTTTCCAATTCTCTTGTAAAATCATAATTAAATATATCAGAAAAATATGTTTCTAAAAAGTCATTTACGGAAGAACCTAATGGTTTGATAATTAGTTTTTCTTTTTCATTTCCAAATTCTTTTTTTTCCACTATTTCCTTTATTTTATCCATTTCTAATTCCCAATTTTTACATTCTATTTTATTTCCTTTTACATCTTTTTTCTTTACATATTCTCTTTCTTGGATTTTTTCAACGAGAGAAGCATATGTGGATGGTCTACCAATTCCATTATACTCCAACATTTGAATAATTTTTGCTTCTGAAAAATGTGTTTTATTTTGAATAATAGTTACGTTACTTGTTATTTTACTATAAGAAACCCGAATGCCTGGTGTAGAAATTATTTTTAAGAAATATTGATATTCTTTATTTTCTACATTGAATTTATTTTTAACTGCTTTCCATCCAGGAAATAATATAAGATCTGTTTCATTTGAAAAAACCGTATTATTGGATGCGCATATTGTTGCCTTTATAGAAGAATACGAACAAGACATCATTAGACTTTCAATGGTATTTTCCCATATTATTTTATAAATTCTTTTTTCTTTCAATGAAAAATCAGTATTTGTTTCAAGATCAGAGAGAGAAATATTAGTTGGACGAATAGCTTCATGTGCGTCTTGTGATACTTCGTTTCCTTTTAATTCTTTATTAATATAGTTATCCGCCCATATTTTATTAATATAAGCATGAGTTTCTTGAATAAAAACGTTGCTATAACAAATACTATCTGTACGCATATAAGTTATAAACCCTTCTTCATATAAACTTTGACATATTTTCATTGTTTCTTTTGGAGAAAGATGCATTTCATTACTACATGTTTGTTGAATAGTTGAGGTTGTAAATGGTTTAGGAGGAGATATAAATTTCTTTTTAGGACCACAACAAGTTAACATGTGAGAGAATGAAATTGTTTTATTAAGAAAATCATTTACTTCTCTCTCTTCTTCCATATCCGTGTTTAACAGAAACGGTATAATCCAGTTATTAATAGAAAAATATCCAGTGGTTTTGTATATTTTTTTCCCTGGACTAGCATCTATTTCCATTTGTCTATCGTGAATGAGTTTCAATGTAGGGGTTTGACATCTCCCCGCAGAAAGAGGTTTTTTAGACTTTGTATTTGGATTTATAAATTTCCATAAAAGAGGACTAATTTCATATCCAACCATTAAGTCCAGTATTTGTCTTGTTTGTTGTGCGTAAACAATATTCAAGTTTATCTTTACTGGATTAGCTACCGCATCTTTTATTGCTTTTTCAGTAACTTCATGAAAAATAATCCTTTTGATAATACTCGCATCTAAATCAAATACCTGGCATAAATGCCAACCAATTGCTTCGCCTTCTCTATCATTATCTGTTGCAATAACTACTTCTCCTGCGTTTTTAATTGCTTTTTTTATATTATTGATTTGTGTTTTTTTGGACGACATTATTTGGTATTGGGCTTCAAAAGTTTCTTTATTTATATCTTCTAGTGAAGTGAGTTCGCGAATATGGCCGAAACTGGCTATACATTGATATCCTGGACCTAGATATTCTTCTATTTTTTTACATTTGGCTGGAGACTCTACAATAAGAAGAGTTGGTGAAGAGGAATATTTTTTCGTCATTATAGTTCTTGTTGAAAATATATATAGTTATAAAAAATATGTTTATATATATTTCAAAAGTTGTATTGTTAATAGTGAGAGAAAAAAGAATGAAATTTATTTTTATTTTATTTGACTTTTGTTTATTTGAATAATCCGCATAAATTATGTTATCAAGTTATTTCTCAATTTATCTCTTTGTTCTACATTGAATAACAACACTTTTTTAATAGGTTCTCTACATAGACTACAACATGGTTTTTTCTCTCTACAAAGATTTTCTAGATACATTTCTAAACATGAATAACATAAATTATGATTGCAATTCAATGTTACACATTCAGTGTTTTCTTTATTATCTAAACAAATAGGACATTGAAGTTCTTCATTTTCAATATTATTTTTTATTAAAGAGAGAATATAGAATTTTTTAGTTGGTTGTTGTAAATCGACTTTACTAAAGTAATATAGAGTAAGTATTTTCACCAATTCTCCTTTCAAATATAAACTTCTTTCATGTATATTGAATAAATTATTAACTAATAAATGTCTTGTAAATGCAACAACATCTCCATGCATTCTTACTAATAATTTTAATTCTTTTAAGGTATGCAGTTTTAAATAATTTTTTAAAGTTAAGAATATACTATCACGAGAAATTATAATAGTTTCATTTATAATCTTCAAAATACTATTATGTAATATTTGTGCTCCCTGATAAGCCAACAAACACGTATTGATAAAATGATTTTCTGATCTACAAAAAGAACATTTATTAGTATGAGAAACGACGATTGGTTGATCCATTTTAAAAACTATATGTATTTACAATAAGTATTTCATAAAAAATCATTTCAATTTTTTATGAAAAATATGTTTAAGATAACATTTATGTGTCGACTACTTTTTCATAAGTTAGATTATGATGAGGATTGAATAATATAAATTCTTTTATATTCATTCTATAAACTATAAAATCAGGAAACCAAAAACTAGTATCATTTTTCTGATATACACCAGTTATATTGTACTGTTTGGAAACCAATCTACATAAATTCATTATAGAATATTTATCAAATTGATAAATACTTAGACGATTATATTTTTCTTTTCTTTTAAAGAAAACATTAGTATTATAATATAATAATTTAAAACGTAATTTATTAATCACATTTTTCCCTTCTCTACTATCAAGTTTAATGAATTTATGATATATTAAGAACTCAACAAATTTAAGAAAATCATATTGTTCTTTCAATGTTATAAATCCAAATGCAAATTTAAATTCATAAAATGCTTTTTCATTATTTGTCATATACAAATAAGGATTACGATATTCCATATTTTCTATCTTTTTCACTTGATCCTTTGTTAATTGAATAGTAGGCGTTAGAACTATGGTAGAATTATTAAATATGTAATTGAAAAAGTTTTCATTTTCTTTATTTATTTTTATTAATTGTGTTTTCACTTTAATATTCCATTTATAAATTTTATTAGAAGAAGTCTTGTATATTTTTGCTACATCATAGTCTCCAAACCAGTTACTATTTTCTAATACACAATTTTCATTATGTTTTTGTTCTATACTTTTAGTATAATCTAATAAAGCTTGACCGTCTACACTTTTGGCTGCAAATAACGAGTAACCAATTGGTAATATTTTTAAACTAGCCTTTGGTTTTGTATGAGATTTTTTTCTTGTTTGAAAATTTTGTTTTGTAAAATGTCTTTTTGTTTCCATTATAATATAGTGATTTTTTATTTTTTAGGTTTTTTTGAGATTTCCTTGAATTGTTTCCAAGAAACATTCATTGGTTCATGATTTACTACTTTTTCTTTATCACCATATTCTTTATCTAGTTTATCCGCTTTTTTAAGCGCACTATCAATATATAATTCTTTCAATAAATTTCCTACTAAAAATGATCCTTCGTGTTGATTTAGTTCTCCCTCTTCTATTTTTTGAAGAACATTTAAAAATTTATTCAAGATGTTTAAATCAATTTCATCTTTTTTAACTTTATTGAAAATATCAGTATAATAGGTATATAAAAAATTACATTCCGTCATACATTCCATTTGTATTTTTTCTGGATCATTTCTATATTTTGCTTTAATCATAATCATATTATTAATTTCATTTGCTAAAATGGTGCTATGTTTTAAATTACGAATAATTTCTGTTTGATCTTTAACGTCATTTTCATTTATCATTTTTTGTAACTGTAGACGCTGTTTATCATTCATGGTTATATCCATTATAAATAATTTAGAATAATTATTTTTAAACTATTATTTTTAAACTAATATATTTTTTATTAATATATTTATATTTTAAAAATATTTATTAGTAGATTATATTATTGCTACAATATATAAGTATTATGTCTACACCGCCACCACCACCTCCAACTAGTGCTGCTCCACCAGGAGTAGTTTTACCAACTGTATTACCATTGACTACTGGAACTAGTACTCCTCAACAATCCGCATATCAGGCTGGAGTTAATTCTAGCAATTCATTAGCTCAAAGAAATAATTTATTGTCTGCAGGAGGTAGACGAAGGAAAAAAGGTGGAGCGGATCCTACTCCATCCACTTATACTGTCCCTCAATTTAATATGTTATATAATCCTAATGTCGGTGTTGGACAAAGTCCAAATAATATTATTCAGTCCTCAGTTGGCACTATGGGTCAAAATACTGCCAATTCTAAATATGATTCATGTGTCGGGCAACCTGCTGGTTGTAGTGGACAACTTGGAGGAACCAAAGTATGTACGAGTAGCAACGTTAACTGTTGGGGATGTTATAGTGGAGGTAGAAGAAAAAGAAAAATATTTTGTAATTCTAAAAAGAAAACTGAGAGAAAGAGAATGTACGCGGGGAAAAAAAGAAGAACAAATAAAAAAAGAAGAACGAATAAAAGGCGAACGAAATACTCTTTGAAGAGAAGAAATTAATTATGCAAATCTTTTCGATAGTTTGTATTTGTAAAAATATTCATAAAAAATATATTTAATTATAATAAGTATGCCTACTGGGAAAAATTGGTTTAATTTTTTATTTGTTAATTTAGGGTTTGTACTTTATTTTTCAAGTATTTATTATTTTACTTCTGTACAAACTATTAAAGCCAATTGGCCACAATACAGATGTAATCCAATGTTTATGCCGTTGGCAGATGATATAGAACAAAATTTTGTCTACTGTGTTCAAAATATGCAAAAAGGCTTAATGGGATACATCTTACAACCATTGTCTTTTATTACCACTGGTCTATCCTCTTTATCAGGAAATTTTACGAATGATATAAATGCAGTTAGAAGTATGTTCAATTCGGTAAGAACTTTTATAAAATCAATTACACAAACTATTTATGGCATTTTCCTTAATTTAATTATTGAATTTCAGAAAATTATTATTGGAATTCGAGATTTAGTAGGTAAAGTAGTGGGAATATTGACTACCTTTTTATATTTATTAGATGGAAGTATTTCAACAATGCATAGTGCTTGGAATGGTCCTCCAGGTCAATTGGTTCAAGCACTTGGTAGTTGCTTTCATCCAGATACTATTGTCCGATTAAAAAATGGAGCGAGTGTAGTTATGAAGAATTTGAATTTAGGAGATATATTGGAAAATGGTAGTAGAGTTACAGCATTAATGAAAATCGATAATGATAAAAAGCAGGATTTATATGAATTAAAAGGAATGGGAGTAGATGGAGAGACAATTTTTGTAACAGGAAGTCATTTAATATATGATGAAGTTTCTAAAAAATACATTGAAATTAGTAAATATGATAAAGCTATTATCCAGGATAAAATAAAAACAGATTGGTTTTCATGTATTATTACATCTGATCATACCATAAAGATTGGTTCTTGTATTTTCTGGGATTGGGAAGATTATGTGCATAAATTGAATATATTTAAATAAAATGAATTGAATAGACAATTAAATTAAATTAAAATATATATTTAATTGTATCATTGAATATTATCCTGTTACTATATATGGATAATATGCAAAATAGTGTAAAAATATTAAGTAAACTATATAATAATATAAATTATTGGGATGAATATGGTACATCATTTATTATTTTTTTAGTTCTTATGATTATATTATTTTTAATTCATGGATATTTTTATACAATGACAAATATTCAGCCTTTACAAGAGAATTGGACTAAATATAGATGTTCTCCTAAAGTAATACCATTTGCAGGAATGATTAATAAACCATCAGATAAAACCAGTATTCAATATACAGAAGAAAATTTTAATTATTGTATACAAAATATTTTGAATGAAATATCTGGATTGGCCCTTCAACCTTTGACATTTATCACTCAGACATTGCAAAAAATTTTTGATGGAATTAAAGGTGAAATTCAAAATATTCGCTCCTTGTTCAATAATATACGAAATAATATAAAATCCATGAGTCAAGAAATTATGGGACGAGTAATGAATATAATGATTCCTCTTCAACAAGTTATTATTAAGGTAAGAGATTTATTTGGAAAAGTACAAGGAGTAATGACTACTGGATTATATACTTTATTTGGAGCTTATATGACATTACAAACCTTAATTGGTGCTATTATACAAGGATTAGTAACTGTATTAATTATTATTGCTGCTACTATCGCTGCTTTAATAATAATTGCAGCAATTCCAATTGTAGGTGAATTTGTTATTCCAATATTGGCAGCTGACATTGCTATTTTTATTGCAATATGTGTTCCCACCATTATTATTATTGTTTTTGCATCCATATTTCTTCAATTACAAACCCAATCTCTTATACCGAGTTTTTGTTTCGATAAAAATACTATTCTTTTCTTGAAAGATGGTAAACGAAAAACCATAAAAGAGGTGGAAGTGGGAGAAATTCTCGAAAATGGAGATATCATTACTGCAGTTCTAAAATTAGATCGGAAATTGACAAAAATGTTTCGTTTGAATAACACTATTGTTTCTGAAAATCATTCTCTTTTATACAAGAATAAATGGATAAAAGTATTTCAACATCCAGATGCAATTGAAATTAAAGACTATAATGAACCATATCTTTATTGTTTGAATACTTTGTCAAAAACCATTTTATTAAATGGAAATATTTATTGTGACTGGGATGAAATACATGATGAAAAATATAATGCTTCTCCAATTGAAAAATCGCTAATACATAGTGCAACAGATGGAGGTTTTTATAAAAATACTGAAATGAAATTAAAAGATGGAGAGAAAAAGAAAATATCAGATATTCAAATTGGAGATATATTAGAAAATGGTGAAGTAGTAAATGGATTAGTTGAAATTTATGGAAATGATTTAGAACAATACAAATTTTCAATTGAAAAAATCAATGTTGAGGGTGGAAATAATTTGTATTTCATAATCAATGGAGAAATTATATCAACATTAGATTTAAATACTAAATACCAACGAGTGAAAAAGATGATGGGTGAAAACTGTAAAGAAAATAAATTATATCATTTAATTACCAATACCAAAACTTTTTTTATTGATGACGTAGAATTTTTGGATTATGATAATTGTATTGAATATTTGGTTAAAAAATAGGTTTTATTAAAATGATAATTTTGGTAAATTATATTTAGCATATATATTCTTATTTAGTAATTGGACCTAAAAAATATCTTTAAAAATATTAAAATATATAAAATATATATATGGATATTAACATTTTAGGCTATAAATTTAGAGTAGAAATATTAATTATTATAGTATTAGTTTGGTGGTTACTTTGTGGTCATGTTATTTGCGCATGTAGTAATGTTAGTATTCCACAAGCAGTAGAAGCATTTACTTCCATTGCTCGTGAAGGGTTTAATATGGTAAACGCACCAACAAGTATGTCTGCTCCTTATAAAAATAGATGGGGTAGTTAATAAAATAATTATTACATAAAATATTTTGAATTTAAATATTATTATTTTAATTCAAAATATTTTTCCTTTGGTCCAACCAAGTTATCTTATAAAAAAATTATTATCTATCAAATATGTATAAAATGGAGATTTCTATATTTGGAATAAAGTTTAGAGTTATTATATTAATATTAATAGTTATTATTTTTTGTATTTTATTTGGACATTTATTGTGTGGATGTTGTACTGTTACCTGGAAAAAAGAAGGATTTACACCAGCCAATACTAATTTCGGAGAATCACAACAATATACTTTAGGTGATTACAAAAAAGTTAATACTCGTAACTGGGGAATGCCAACTTTATTAGTGGATCCAGGAAAACCAATAAATAAGTCAGTTCAAAGAGTATTAGATCGACCTGAACAACCAATTCCATTACCTGCAGGACAACTATCAATGTTTGATAATACTCCTTTTTTACCTGAATGTTGCCCTAATACATATTCTAATAGTTCAGGTTGTGCTTGTATGACAACTCAGCAATATAATTATTTAGTTGAAAGAGGAGGTAATAATGTTCCATATTCTGAATATTAATTTTTTAGAATTAACTTGTAGTATAAAATATAATAAAGAATTATTGATTAATTATTATATTTACAATGCATGAGACGAGAGAGAAAATGGTAAAAGGATATATTGATAATTCTAAAGTTAGTGAAACAAGCGTATATTATAGTGGTTGGTGTTTTCATGAGGAGAAAGGATCATGTGAAAAACAAATTATTTATCATTTGGTAGATGATACAACTATTTTTGATAATGAGACAACGGTTTTTGATATTGGAAAGAAAATATTGAGAGAAGATGTTTCCAAAGTTTATGAAAGAGATGATATTATAGACTGTGGATGGGAATTTTCATTTGAAAAAAGAAAAGAAGATAAAATAAAAGGAATTGAATTACAAATGTTATTTGATGAAAAATGGAATACCATTTTTATTTTGGAAACAGAAAGAAAGGTGAAAATAGGTAGAAATTTTATTCCTTCTTATATTGTAGTAGATAATTTTTATGAAGATCCTTATGCAATAAGAAGACTTGCATTAACTCAAAATTATGAATTTCATCCAGATTATCACAAGGGTAAAAGAACGGAACAGGTATTTCGGCTAGATGGACTAAAAGAAAATTTTGAAAGTATTCTTAACCATAAAATTATAAATTGGGAAAAATACCCCGTTAATGCTTGTTTTCAATATTGTATAGGTGGAGACCAATTAGTTTATCATGTAGATATACAACAATATGCAGGTATTATTTTTCTTACTCCAGATGCACCACCTCAGGCAGGAACAAGTTTTTTTCGATCTAAATATACTAAAAAGAATAAAGTAGCCAAACAAGGAGACGATATCGTATTTAAAAATGGTTACTTGGATCCAACTGAATTTGAATTAGTTGATGTAGTTGGGAATGTATTTAATCGTTTGGTTTTATTTGATGCACACATGATACATGCTGCTTCTACTTATTTTGGAAATCGTCTTGAAAATGGACGTCTATTTCAACTTTTTTTCTTTGATTTGGAATAAAAATAAATATATCTAGTCCGCCCAGGATTTTATTAAAAATATTTTTAGAGTAATATTTTTTCGAGACTTATATTAAATATATATATGAATAATTCATGTGAAAAAAATGGCATTCCAAAAGGTTCATGGATTAATAGCCAAAATAAATATGAAGTTAAAAACGAAGAATTATACGCAGAATTATATGATCACAAAGGAAATATTCATAATAGGACCATAAAAATAAATAATGATTTTGCATATTGTAATATGAATGGTAATTTTGTTATAGAAGAATATAATAACACTTTATTTATTAATATTTGTAACCAACTCGGCAATTGTCTTAGAGTGATTACTTCTTGTATAATTATAGCTGAATATTTAAAAATGAATGTATTTATAGATATTGGTAAAACTCATTTAGATAATAAAGATAGTGTAGTTATACGAAACTTATTTCCATCCTTATGCAAATATAATGTTACTTTTCGTTATCCTTTATTAAGATATGATGATTACGTAGAGTATGAAAAAATGCATTATACTAATTACAACTTAATATGTGAAGGTCGATTTCAAAAACCTACAAGTATTAATAATTTTGGAATTAATTTCAATATTTATAGTATTATTCCTGGTGATATGGATAATGAAACATATATTAGAAAAAAAATAAAAATATACCAGACTTTAATATGGCCTGATTTTTTATTAAACGATGTGGAGCTCTTTCTTTCACAATTTAACTTGCGAACATGTATTAGTTTTCATATTCGATATACTGATAATTTAACAGAATTAACTAAAAAAACTTTTAATACGCCAATAGAAGTATTTATAGCAAAACTAGAAAGTTATACTAATATGAATATATTGATTTGTTCAGATAATAGTAATTTAATAAGAAATTTTAAGAATAAAAAGAATAAAAAGAATAATTTAATATTTGCTAATCAATGTTCTAATGTACATTTTCAACATATATATGAAATGATACTTCTTTCCAAAACCAACTTAATTATTGGATCGAATTCCTCTACTTTTTCTTATGAAAGTGCTTTTATTGAAGGGACTGATATTGAATTATATGAAGATAATGCATGGAAATTATATAAACTAAGTGATTATAAATAAGGATAGGTGATTATAAACAATATGTTTAGAACCATGAAAATAAGTTTTCCAAAAATCCACCTTTTTCATCCTCTTTTTTTTCTTCCTCTGTCTCTACATTATTTGCATTTACTAATACATTTTTCTTTTTATAATTTCGTTTGGTTTTCACTAGTCCTCTTCTAATTCTTTTTGTTTTTTTCTTAGATAAACCTTCTGATATATTTTCCATTATATATTATAATTAAAATATAATATATAAATTTAAACGAGGGATACTATTAAGTGATAAAAGTTATTTTTTCTGACAATCATCTAAATTATTTTCACATTTGGAACAATAATATATTCTTTGGCTTTTATCAGGAGAAATATCAATATCATCTTCTATAAATTCATGATGACAACAATCTATTATTTTATCATTTACTATTTTATGGTAGAAATTGATTATTGGTGATGGTAAGACACCTTTTTCTTTAAATAGCTTTAATTTATTATATATTTTGTTTAAATCTTTTTCTAGGTCTTTTTCCAATAATTCCTTTTCTAGAACATTGTTATTGTCATTGTCATTTTCATTGTCATTTTCATTGTCATTGTCATTTTCATTGTCATTATTGTCAATATTCCCTAAGGCTTGTAAAAAAAATATGTATTTATTATTTTCATTTTTCATTTTAAATAACAAGTCTAAATGATAATCATCCATGTTCTACTTACTAAATAACATGTATTTATGATTTTATATAGTTTTTTAAACATACATTGCTCTGTAAGAAACATTGTCTTCTTTTCCAATTTTAATTAACTTATCTACTACATCTTTGGTAACTGTAAAAGGGAATTCAACCTTGATTGACATATCTTGTTCGAATAAATTACTTCCAGGTTTCATTAGGCGATATAAATTTAATTTGGTAAAGATAATTTCTAAACATCGCTTTAAATTACGTACTCCTTCTTCTTTACTACAGAAATTATCAATAATATATTGGATGGATTCATCAGGAATAATGATATCTTCATTGGAAAATAATACTTGTTCGCGAATTTTGGGAAGAAGATAACTATTGGAAATAACGGTTTTCTGTTTTAAATTATAACCCTTAGTTTGAATACGATACATACGATCCTTCAAAATAGGATTAATTTTACTTTCATCATTATAACTAAAGATAAATAGACATTTACTTAAATCAAAATCTAACTCCGCAAAATATTTATCGTGAAAGAGAGAATTTTGGGAAGTATCCGTTAAATGTGTCAAGATACCGGCAATTTCTTCTCCTTTGGGTGTATCACTTATTTTATCCAATTCATCAAAATAAATAACTGGGTTCATGCATTTACTATCAAGGATAATTTGGACGATTTTCCCCCAAGTACTGCCTTCATAGGTATAGGAATGACCTTCCAAGAAACTACTATCAGTTGCACCACCAAGTGCAATAAATGCAAATGGTCTATTTAAAATTTTGCTAATGCCTTCTTTCACAAGCGAAGTTTTACCGGAACCAGGTGGCCCATGAATAGCAATTGCACAACCAAGTGCATTTGGATTTGTAATAAGTTGTCCGAGCATTTGCATTATTTGCATTTTAGCATCATTCAGTCCATGAACAGCATCATCTAATATTTTTTGTGACTTTTCCATAAACTCATGACATTTTTCTACTCCATCATTAATCGTAATTGGCAATTTTTCGTATTTATCAAAAGGTATACGCATAAAAGTATCTACCCAATTTTTTATTTTATAATATTCGCCACTCCCTTGTTCCATATATCGTAGAGAATTAATTTTTTTCATTGCAGCACTTTTAAATAAGGTAGGAATACTAGATTCTAATAGTGTTATACGATACGGCTTTTCAATACGAGTAATTTTATTTATTTCTTTCAATTCTTTAATCATTTTTTTTTGATGATCAGTGTCTAATTTTTCGAAAAAGTCATAATCATTATTAACATTTTTATCTCTTAGGATTTTTTTAAATATACGTGCGTTACGATCTTTATATTTTTGTTCTTTTTTCTGATTTTTCTTTTCTTTTTTCTTAAGTGTGTCTTGACAAAATTGAATACAGTTTTGAATAGCTTTACTATCTTTATTTTTTTCATATAGTTCGTTTAATTGTTTTAATAATTCCTTTTCATCATTATCATTAGTTTCAATGGTTTTTTCTACAATATTTTTTTTATCTTTTATTACTTCATTCGTAGCAGTTGTTTCTTCTTTTTTAGAATGCTTACCTTTTTTCTCTTTTTTTTCTTTCTCTACTTCCTCTAGTTCCTCTTCATCACTAGAAACATCAGATAAAGGATCATCTTCATTTTCAGTATCATAATCACTAATATCCTCCCAGTCTTCATCCTCATCCTCATCATATTCATCGTCCATTTCATCTAAATCACCAATTGTAAATATAATATTAACTTTATCTTTTTTCACACTTTTTTTATCTGGAATTTCTTCTTCATTATATTCTTCCTCATCCTCGTCATCTGCTTCGTCGTCTTCTACTTTAATTTGTTTTTTAACTGGTTTTTTAGATTTAGTTTTTGTTTTTTTAGTGTTTTCTGTTTTTGCCTTTTTTTTCTTGGGTTCTTCATAATCACTATCTGAAGTAAAATCTTCATCTTCCAAATCTTCTTTTAATACTTTTTTTAAATTATTATCCACTTTAATTTTTTTATCTAAATACTTTGATGGAAATATTTTAGCTAAAAATTTTCTATATTCCATTGTATCCATTTCTTCTGATTCTGTATCTTCTGTTTCAGAATAATAACTATTATCACTATCTGATGATTCATCTTTTTTTTTCTTACAAGCTAATTCGTCTTTCTTTTTAAGACGTTTAGATTGTTCTTTTTTAGATGAAATATGTGTACATTGTTTTTCATGAACCATTTTATACTTTATATTATAAAATAATTAATTTTAAATCATAATCAATTTTATAATTAATTATTTACTGTGTGTTTCTCTTTAGGAGATTAGTATTAGAATAAAATAATAATACTATATTTTGAAAAGATGAATTCTTAAAAGATGAATTCTTAAAAGATGAATTCTTAGAAAATTAATTTAAAATTAATTTAATTAATTCTATAAATAAAATTGAAATTAAACAATCTAAATAGTCTGAATGTATTATAATAAGAATGTCGGAAACAGCAAACTCAAACAAAACTTCTAAAATTATCGGAATTCAATTTAGTGTATTGTCTCCTGATGAAATTAGAAAAGGTTCCGTCGCTGAAATTACCAGTCGAGATACATATATCAATAATAAACCTGTGATTGGAGGATTATTTGATCCAAGAATGGGTGTATTAGAACCTGGACTTATTTGTCCTACTGATGGTTTGGATTATATGAAAACTCCTGGTTATTTCGGACATATTGAACTTGCTAGACCTGTATTTTACATACAATATTTAAGTACTACCTTGAAAGTGCTACGTTGTGTTTGTTTTAAATGTAGTAAATTGCTAGTTAGTAAAGATAATTATAAACAGGCGTTAAAAATGCTTCCTGAAGCTCGTTGGAAATATGTATTTGACTTGGCAAGTAATATTAAGCGTTGTGGAGCTGATATTGAGGATGGATGTGGCTGTTTACAGCCAAGTAAGATAAGAAAAGAAGGTTTAGCTACTATCTTTGCTGAATGGAAAGACGGAAATACGGTTTCTGAAGTGATAAAGTTAACTCCTGAAATGGTTTTGAAAATATTCAAGAGAATTTCCGATGAGGATGTTAATTTTATGGGTTTCAGTCCTATTTGGTCTCGTCCTGATTGGTTTATTTGTCAAGTCATGGCTGTTCCTCCACCTGCTGTTCGTCCATCTGTGAAACATGACGCTCAACAACGTTCTGAAGATGATTTAACACATATTTTAGTTAATATTATAAAAACGAATAAAACATTGTTGGAAAAAATTGCAAATAATGCACCAGCAAATGTAATTGATGATTGGTCTACTGTTTTACAATATTATGTAGCTACTCAAGTAGATAATAAAATTCCTGGTGTTGCTTCAGTAGCCCAGCGTTCTGGAAGACCATTAAAGTCGATCAAGGATCGTTTGAATGGAAAGGGAGGTCGAATGAGAGGAAACTTGATGGCGAAACGTGTGGATTTTAGTGCGCGTTCTGTTATTACTGCTGATCCTAATATCTCTATTCGTGAACTTGGAATTCCAATGAAAGTAGCGAAAAATATTACGAAACCAGAAGTTGTGAATAAATTAAATAAAGCCTTCTTAACCAAACTAGTACAAAATGGCCCAGATATTTATCCTGGTGCTAAAATTTTGGAAAAGAAAAATGGAGAGTCAATCACACTGCGTTATGTGGATAAGAACTCTATTTTGTTGGAAGATGGTGATATTGTTCATAGACATATGATGAATGGAGATGCTATTTTGTTTAATAGACAACCTACTCTTCATAGAATGTCCATGATGTGTCATATTGCTCGTATTATGAGTAAAGGTGATACTTTTAGAATGAATGTTGCTGATACAAAACCGTACAATGCTGATTTCGATGGGGATAAAATTCGTCTTGTCCTCAACAGGGAGCATTAAAAATGTGCTACTCCCTAGTCATATATAACTCTTAAAATAATTTAAATATAAAATGCTCTTAAATATAATACAAATGATAATAAATCTAGAATTAAAAAATGAAATAATATATGATGAAAAACAAAGATGGGTTGAAATTTATAAAATAACCAATATTATAAATAATAAAATATATATTGGACAAGCTGTTTCACATATTCGCAAAAATAATAAATTTGTTCCTCATGGAACAAAAGGAAGATTTCAAACACATATTCAAGAAGCATTAGGTAACAATAATACTAAATATAGTTGTCATCATTTAAATAATGCCATTAAAAAATATGATGTAAAGAACTTTACTTTACAATTATTAGATAATTGTAGTTTAGAAAATGCGAATATGTTAGAATCTGAAGAAATTATAAAACATAATTCTTTAACCCCATATGGATATAATTTAACAACAGGATGTAAATCATTTTACCCATCTCTAGAATTTAGAAAAAATATATCTTCAGGATTAATTAATTCATTACTAGATAAAAGGGTAGAACGAATTATGAAATATAATCTAAATATAAAAGATGATTATAATATTTATATTACTCCAAAGTATAGAAATAAAATACAATGCGGTTGGAGAATTAGGTTAAAAGATATTATTATTTCAGATTCTAAAATACCTCCAAATAAAGAATTAGAATTTACAACATCATTGATATCATTAGAAGAAAATAAATTAAGAGCATTTGAATTTTTAAAAAATATAAAAGAGTTATCAATGGCAACATGACCAAATTGCGGGGAACCACCTTAGAGCCTATCTAATCTAATAAATTAGAGAATCACTACCAAGTCTATAATGGAAACATTTAGATGGCCGAGATTAGAACTCGGGTATGGTAAAAATGTGAAGGATTGGGCAATCCGCAGCCAAGCTCCTAACCTCGTTATGATAGAGAATGGAGAAGGTTCAACGACTAGACGGTTATGGGTTTTATATGACGGTTTAACCAACCTGATAAAGCTTAAGGTATAGTCTGACCTTATGGGAAACCATAGGGAGACCACGGAGATGAATTTGCACATGCCCCAAGATCCCGAATCAGAATCAGAACTAAGAAATTTGGCAGCTGTGCCATATCAAATAATTAGTCCTGCCAATAATGCTTCTATTATTGGTATTTATCAAGATTCGATGTTGGGATCATTCCAATTTACACGAGAAAATATAGTATTTAAACCGCGAGATGCGATGAATTTATTAATGATGTTTAACAAAATAAATCCAAAAAAATTATTTAAAAATGGCGATATAGTTACCAATTTTGAAATTCTTTCTCAAATTCTACCACCATTATCCTTAAGATATAAAAACAAATTATTCGTAGAAGATAAAGAGGATCCCAAGACATCGAATAATATGATTGAAATAAGAAATAGTGATTATATTCGAGGCCAAATCGATAAAAGTGTATTGGGTGCTGGATCGAAAGGTCTTATTCAACGTATTTGTAATGACTTTGGATATATGGCATCTTCTAATTTTATTGATGATCTTCAAAATATTATTACGGAATATATGAAATCTAGTTCATTTAGTGTAGGAATTAGTGACTTGATTTCCAATGAGAAAACCAATCAAGAAATTATTAAAACAATTACAGAGAAAAAAAATGATGTGAAAAATCTTATTGAACAGACACAAATTGGTGTTTTCGAAAATAATACAGGTAAAACAAATGAAGAAGAGTTTGAAACAAGAGTGAATAATATTTTAAATCAAGCTACATCCGAATCAGGTAAAATAGGTCTAAGAAGTCTTAGTAAAGGTAATCGTTTTGTTACAATGGTAAATGCGGGATCTAAAGGAAGTGATCTTAATATTTCCTTTATGATTTCTTGTTTAGGTCAACAAAATGTAGATGGTAAACGTATTCCTTATGGTTTTGAACATAGAACCCTTCCACACTTTTCCAAATTTGATGATTCGCCGTCCGCGCGTGGATTTGTAGAAAGTTCTTATATTAATGGTTTAAATCCTCAAGAATTATTCTTTCATGCCATGGGAGGTAGAGTTGGTCTTATTGATACCGCTGTAAAAACGTCTAGTACAGGATATATTCAGAGACGATTAATCAAGGGTCTTGAAGATCTAATGGTAAATTATGACATGACAGTTAGAACAAATAAGAATAAAATTGTACAATTCGCTTATGGAGATGATGGTGTTGACCCAACGAAAGTAGAAAATCAGTTCTTACCTCTTGTAACCATGAGTATTCAAGATATTTACGCTCATTATAATATTCCAGGAGATATTGGAAAAGCGAAAACATTAAATAGTATCTTTTTGAAAAATACCATGACTAGATATAGAAAACAATTAGATGAATTTAATGAATTTTGCAAGACAATTACAGAAAATATGATTAATGTAAGAGAAGAAATTATTATTAATGTATTCAAGAAAAAAGGTGATAGTATTGTTCATTGTCCAGTTGCTTTTCAGTATATTATTGAGAATATCAAAGGTCAGTGTAATATTACTTCATCCTCACTAGTGGATATAACACCTTATGAAGCATTTAAAATGATTGAAGAAGCATATGCTAAATTAGAACAGAATTATTTTGTAAAACCAACAAATTTATTCAAAACATTGTATTATTATTATTTATCTCCAAAAGATTTATTAATTGTAAAACGATTTAATAAAAATGCATTGATTTTACTATTGGAAAAAATAATTATTGATTACAAAAGAGCTATTGTTACTCCTGGAGAAATGGTTGGACTTATTGCAGGTCAGAGTATTGGCGAAGTCTCGACACAGATGTCAACTTTATCGTCAGAAAAAATGAAAATTATTAAAAAATCTAAGACGACAAATTTTACAGAAATGATTTCAGTTGAAATTGGACCTTTTATTGATAATTTAATGGCGCAAATTCCTGAATATACTTTTCCAACCGGACATGCGAATAGTACAGAAACATTATTAGATGTTTTAGAAGATGAATATTATATTATCGGAGTATCAGAAAATGAAAAAACTCATTGGAATAAAATTAGTCATGTTAGTAGACATCCAGTAAACGGTCAAGTAATGAAAGTAACTAGTAGAAGTGGTAGAGTAGTGGAAACTACTACAAGTCATTCTCATTTAATTAGATGTGAAAAAGAACAAAAAGTTGTACCAATTACAGGAGCAAATATGAGTATTGGTATGAGAATTCCAGTGGCTAAACATATAGATAATGATTTCGTGCAAGATACATTGCAAATCGGAAATAAAATGTATAAATTGGATTATTTATTTGGATGGTTTATTGGTGCATACTTAGCTGAAGGAAATGTTAATCATAATGAAATATGTATAACGAATATTTCAGAACATTTTATTAACAATACTATAAACTTTGCAAAACTTTTTGGTAAAATTGCATCTTCTACTACAAGATCTGGCGAATATGGTCCTAGTACATGTACCAAATTTAACTGTAAAGAATTAGCTAAATTATTAATATCCGAATGTAATACAGGCTCGTTTGTTAAACGAGTACCAAATTTTGCATTTCTAGCTCCAAATTCATTTAAAGCTGGATTAATTCAGGCTTATATGGATGGTGATGGAAATTTCCAAAATGATAAAATACATCATCAAATTCGTGTATGTAGTAGAAGTAAACAATTAATTAAAGATGTAGCATTACTATTGAATTATTTCGATATTTTTGGAAGTATAAAAGAAGAATTCACTCGTGGATCTATGATTTATAATTTGAATATTTCTCCAAAATATAGTATAGTGTATAAGGAAAGTATAGGATCACTACTTCATTGTGAAAAGTTGGAGGAAATAATTAGTTATTTAGGAAGAGAAGATCTAAAAGTTGTTCCAGATTATATTGATAAAATTAATGGTCTAGAAGAAATAGTAGCTCACTGTGGAAAAACTCTAGCATTACCTGGACAAAGTCGTATATACGGACATTATAAACATAAGAATATTAAAAGTATTGGAAGAAGAACTTTGGAAAAGTATTTGAATGTCTTCAAGACACACGAACATTCTTATAAAATTCAAAATGAAATTCAAATTATAGAACAAGCTGTAAATGCTGACGTAATTTGGGATGAAATTGTGAGTATTGAAGTAACCACTCCTGATCCAAGTATATTTGTTTATGATTTTACTGTTCCAGATAATCAAACTTTTATGACTGATTATGGTGTGATAGTTCATAATACATTGAATTCAGTTACATTTGAGACACCTATTATCGTAAGAAATCGTGAAGGAGAAATTAAAAAAATACAGATTGGAGAATTTATTGAAAAGAAAATTAAAGTTGCGACAAAAACAGAATATTATCAAGATAAAGATACGACTTATGCTGAAGTAGATGATTATTATGAAATTCCATCATGTGATGAAGATGGAAATATTTTATGGAAACAAATAGAGGCAGTTACAAGACATCCAGTTATTAATAAAGACGGAACTAATACGATGTTGAAAATTACAACAGAAGAAGAACGTGAAGTAATAGCTACAAAGGCAAAATCATTTTTGAAATTAGTAAATGGAAAAATTATTCCTGTAGACGGAGATACATTAAAAGTAGGAGACTATCTTCCAGTATCAAAGAAACAAATTGATTTTAAAGAAAACACAATGTTAGATCTAAAAAGTATATTACCTCCAACAGAATATATTTATACTTCAGAGGTTGAAAAAGCTAAATCTGTTATGAATGAATATAGGTGGTGGACAAAACATCAAGGTTCTACCTTTCAGCTTCCATATACTCGTAGTGATAGTTTTGTTGCAAAAGTTAGTGAAAAAACACGTAGTGGATGTAAAAGTAAAACTGAATTTATGCCAGGATGTGTATACACATTACAAACAAATATGAATAATTATCAAATACCAGAAGTAATTCCATTAGATTATAATTTTGGATATTTATTAGGAGCTTATGCAGCAGAAGGATGTATGACTAAATTTCAGATATCAATTGCCAATAATGAGTTATCGTATTTTCAACCAATTTTGGAATTATGTGAAAAATGGAATATTACCACTAAAGTGTATAAAACCGAAAACAAAAACCAACAAGGATGGACAAGTCAGGATTTAAGAATTTATAATACAGTTTTATGTAGACTATTAGATAATCTTTGTGGAAAACTTAGTCATAATAAATTTGTTTCTGATAAAATAATCTTTTCCAATAAAGAATGCCTATTTGGATTTATGGATGCCTACATTGGAGGAGATGGATGTGTTGATACTAAATCTCGTTCAATATCTATGTCTTCTGTTTCAAAAGAATTATTAATAGACGTACAACAAATGTTGAATATTTTAAATGTATATAGTTACATAACTAAATATAAAAAGCAAGAAATAAATAATAGAGGTAGTTTAAATATAAAACAATTATATAACCTTGAAATAAAAGGTGGACAACTCTATGAATTTGCTAGCAAATTAAATATTAAATTAGAATATAAACAAGACAAGTTGGTAAGTATATTACAACATGAATACCAATATGAAATACACAGAAAAAATACAATTATTCCAGATGAGATAGATGGAGAAATTGTATTGAAAGAAAGAAATAACACTGATTATGCAGGTATTTTATTTGATAAAATTAAAAGTATTGAAGAAGTATCAAATACAACAAATTATGCGTATGACTTAACAATTTTGGAGACTAGAACTTTTAACATCTATAATGGTCTTGCACTTTTTGATACTTTTCATTTTGCGGGGGTTGCATCTAAATCTAATGTAACTCGTGGTGTGCCTCGAATTGAAGAAATATTATCTCTTTCAAGTTCACCCAAAAATCCGTCATTAACTGTATATTTGCATCCAGACGACGAAACAGATAAGGATAAAGCACATACTATTATGTATATGTTGGAACATACCAAGTTGGAAGAAATAGTGAAATCCATTGAAATATGTTTTGATCCTGATGAACTCAATACACTAATACAAGATGATAAGGAAATAATAGAACAATTTCGTGTTTTTGAAAATATGGTAGATGAATGCGCAGAAATGACATTAAATACAGATGAGAATGAACGTTCTAAATGGATTATTCGTATGGAAATGAATGCGGAAATAATGTTGGAGAAAAATATTACAATGGATGATGTGAACTTTACATTGAATAATAGTTATGAAAACCAGATTAACTGTGTATATTCCGATTATAATTCAGACAGATTAATTTTCCGTATTCGAATGAATGAAGTAATGAAATCAGGATCAAGTCGTGGAGGACAGAAAAAGGTAAAAGTCAATCCACTAGATCAATCAGATCAAATTTACTTGTTGAAAAATTTCCAAGATCAGCTTCTAGAAAATATTATTCTGCGTGGTGTAAAAGGAATAAATAAAGTAATTCTTAGAAAAATCAAAGATAATGTAGTAGAAACGAATGGTATATTTAATAAACAAGATATATGGGTTTTAGATACGATTGGTACTAATCTTATGAATGTATTGGCACTAGATTATATTGACAAATCAAGAACTTTTAGTAATGATATAGTGGAAGTATTTAATGTTCTAGGAATAGAAGCAGCAAGACAAATTATTTACAATGAACTTGTAGATGTTGTAGAATTTGATGGAACGTATATTAATTATCATAACTATAGTGTTTTATGTGATAGAATGACTTTTACAAGTAAAATGATTTCAATCTTTAGACATGGAATTAATAATGATAATATTGGACCAATTGCCAAGGCATCTTTTGAAGAAACACCTGAAATGTTTTTGAAAGCAGCAAGACATGCAGAATTAGATACGATGAGAGGTATATCAGCAAATGTAATGTGTGGTCAAGAGGGATTTTTCGGAACAAGTAGTTTCCAAGTTGTATTAGATATTGAAGAAATGAGTAAGTTAGAAGCAAGTATTCCTTATGAAAAAGAAGATGGACAAGAAGAAATAGATAAGTTCTTTGGTCAGCAAGAGGCGCCTGATGGAGTTTGTAGTACAAATAAATTGTCTATGATTAATAATGTAATTAGTATTAAGCCAACAGATTTGGGAGATGTTAATGACTATAACCCAGGATTTTAAAAAAATTATTGTAACATAACAATCAAAATAAATATATACTGTATAATTGTATATAGTAAAATAAAATGTAAAATATTATTTAAAATATTATTTAAAATTATTTTTTTATACATTATAACTACATCTATGACATTAGTAGAAAAACTAGAGGAATATATGGCCAATCATGATCCATTAAAAAAACATGAGTATTTAGCAATGAGTTATAGTGATATTGAAAATGGAAAAAATACTTTTATAAGTCTTAAGCAAAATAATGTAGAAGATCCATATATTATTTTTGGATCAAATGGATGGGGTTATCAATGTTTTGCATTATACAAGGCACAAAATAATAAAATTTATTTATTTGTTGTAATAATGCAAGATATTGAATCATATGAGTTAATAGAAAACGAAGAATGGTTCGACCAGTGTGGAATATAAGGGAAAGTTATTTATTTAATATAATAATAAAAATAATATTAAATAAAAAACAAGTATTAATTCAACATTCTTAACATGATTTTACCTTTTATAATTGATAAAGTAATAGAAAAAACAATAGAAAAAAGTATATTAATTAATAATAATGAAAATAATGAAAATAATATTATTCATTCTTTATTAAAAACAAATCTTTCCTTAATTAGTAACAAATCTATTAAAAAAAAATATAATTTTATTAAACAAACATTAGATAATATTTTTTTAGATGATAGTTTGAAAAAGCTTTTCTTAAATTATATACAAAAAATACAAAGAATATATTTTTCTTTAAATAGGTTTGGTTATATATATAAATTTAAAAAGTCAACTATTGTTGTAAAAGAAGATTTGTATTTAAACCCAATAGAACCTGATGCAAAAAATTCTATTATTATTTATCAAGATAATAGTAGATATTTATTTATATTAAGTGATTTGATTAATATAATTAATAATTCGTTATCTAATTCTCCTCATTTTTTTTCTGAACCCTTATCTTGTAAAAATCCTTATAATAATAATCCGTTCAATAAGTCATCGCTTTATAATATTTATTTTTATATTAAAAAATACAATCATTTAGTTCCAACATTGTTTCATTTATTTTTCCTTTGTAATTTTAATTTGGTACAATTTAAAGAAAAAAATGAATATTTTATAAGAGACTATGTAATTAATGATTATATAAAAACGAAAGATGTTACTATTTTATATACTGACATTATTTTTATGTTGAATAATTTTAATAATTTTAATCTTAATGGAATAAGAAGACAAATAAAAATAGATCCATCTTTTCCCAAAAAGGAATTAGTTTCTATAATGAAACCATATTTATTACTTTATTTAAATAGTAAATTTTCTTTGAGTAATGAAAAACAATTTCAAGCTTGTTATCAATTAAAAAAAAAATTACATCGTTTTTATAATTATAATCCATTATTTGGAAGAAAAAAAATAGATTTAATGGAAATTTTTTGTCCCGAGAAGAAAAAAATGGTTATTAAAAAAATAATTTATTTTAATAATAAACATATTTCTTTTGTTGAAAAAGAAGAAGATTTTATGTCTTCTCATTATCATATGGAAGACAATAATTCCAGTAATGAAGTCCCAGATGTTAATGAAGAAGAAGTAAATAATGAGTATATAAGTAGTGAAAGTGAAAGTGAAATGGAAAGTGAAATGGAAAGTGAAATGGAAATGGAAAGCGAAAACCAAGAAGCAGTTATTTCAAACAGTAATTTTAATAATCGACAAGATGAAAACATCGTTCAACAACCATCAATACATACAAATAGAATTTCATATCATACTGATGCGGATGCTGAATTTTTCAATCAAATATATGAATCAATGTATAATGAATTACAAAATGATGGACTTAATGAATATTTAAACGATAATACATTTGAAGAAACAAAGGATGATGATTCAATTAGTTAAATAATATAGTAATAGTATTTATGCATATTTTTCTCCTTTAGGCCATCTAGTATTGTATAAATCTCCTCCAGCTGGTAATCCAGTACTATAAATATTACAAATTAAAGGCCTATGTCTCTTACAAATCCAGAATTCTGGATCTAAATATTCATTTCCTATATCTTTTGGTAAAGTTCTAATAAAATGAGAATTTGCCCACCAAAAATTCCCAGAAAAATGCAATTTTGGATTGCGAAAAAATTCACATCCGTAAATATCATTTTTAAATAATTTTTCTGATGCTATTTGCCATTTATATACATTCCAATGTAGCATTAAGTCAACCCAATCCATGACACAGTTTTTGGCGTGCTCACTTGGACCATTTAAAGGTTTAAGACCTTTAGTATGCATATATACATATTGACAACTCTCACTTTCAGACGTATTTCTCATATGTGTCAATGTTGCTCGTTCGTACATAGAACATTGATTATAAAATTTCGTAGTGATTTTGGGTTCATTAAAAAGACTTTCATCCATAGGCCCAGCCTTTTCATTAACTATTCCAAGTCTAATTTCTTGACATCTATTATATAATCCACTTTCTTTTAACGCAGACATTATTTTTTTAAATGGTATTTCCCATTTAGGTAATTGACATACATGAATATATACTACTATTGGAACGCTATTCATTCTCTTTTAAATAATTAAATTATTATATTTTTAACAGAAAAAATTTCGTAATTTATTTGAATATTATAATTTAATAGAAAATAATTTAACAGAAAATAATTTATAAAATATTTTCTATTAAAATAAATATTCCTATAATATGTTTATGGATTTTTTGGGTTTTTTCTAGAAGTATTATTTTTTACTCGAACCTTACCAGTTTTCGTGAGTTTTTTTGTTGAAATAACAATATCTTTTTCATCCTTTACTTCATTTTCATTTTCTTTAATAATTAAATTTGTATTTGGGGAATTCTCTTCTTCTATAATAATTTTTTGTTCCAAATTATTTTTTGGTTTTTTTTTATGATAAAGAGTTTTGGATACCTTGACAAATTTATTCAGATAATCTTCGACCGTCATTTGATTATTCATTGATTCCTGTATAAAATTAACACATTCTTGATTTGATATATTTTCTAATGGAATAAAATATTCTTCCTTATCAGAAACAATTATTTTATAACTAGGAATAGTTTCTACTCTAAATCCAGGGGTAACTATAAAAGCGAAATTATCAGATCTTTCACCATAACCAAGAAAAATATTTCTATTATAATTGGTTTCTAATAAATATTTATTTGAAATAAAAAAACATGGTATTTTGAATTTATTAACTAAAATCCAAATATCTAAATTGGTTAAAAAATATACTTCGCTAAAAATAAAACTAGAGAAAGATAAAGTATTTGACTTTACTTGATCTCCAAGGATTTTTTTCCCTTCGATGATTAATATATCTAGAATTTTTTCCTTAAATTGTGGCAATAATTTTTTATATTCATTATATAATTCAGTTTTAATCTGGTTTATTCCAATTTCTTCTTTATTCCTAGATTTAATTAAATCAATAACAATTTGATAAGTACAATTAACGTATCGACTATATTCTTTTTCTTTAAAATTAGAAGGAAAACATTTTTGCCAATTCGTGGATTTAATTTTAGAGAGAACCTCTACTTTACAAGTATTTTCACCGACATCATTTTCAATATTGTTTAAATTAACATCATTATCATATGTATAAGATTGAATTGGTTCAGCCTGATCGTAACTATTATAATGTACGAATTGATTTATTAATGCAGGAACTAAATTTTCAAAATATTCTGGAGTTAATAAACTTTGTATAATTAAAATTTCATTGTCTTTTAAATTATATCCTATGTTGTTGAAAGATAAATAGGTTTGGGGTTTAAACATAAAATTTTGAATTCTATTATACCTAATTAATTCATCTGCCATTCTTCCAAAATACATATTTTCATTTTTTTTATTAGTTACAAGATTTAATTCAGGTAATACTAAAGTACATCCATTTTTATTACTAAATACACAAATACTTTTATCACAAGTGTCTTTTTCATTTATAATACATGTATTTACTTCTTGAATTTTTTTATAATAATTAACATCCCCTGTAAATTCAATTTTTTTTCCAACTAATTTTTTCAATAAAATATCAATGGATTTTAATTTTTCGGAATAAATTACGTAAGATTTCAAAATTTCTTCTTCTATTTTCTCTCGGAGTGATATATTGGTATAATCATTTATTAATATTCGAATAGTATTTCGAAAAACATTATAAAAACTACTTTCTAATTTTATTTTTTTAATATAATCTACTCTTTCTTCGTCGATTTCTTTTGAAGTAGAAATGATATTGTCCGTTAATACAACCTTATTTTGTTTATCTTTGATTAAATAATTCTTATTTCTCAGAATTGGAATATTAAACTCATTTGTATCTTCGCTTAGTGGTAATGGAGGTGTGGTTGGTATAAATTGATTTGTTTCGGTAATTAAACCAACAATATGTTCTTCTTCAACAATACGAAATGCTGGTTTACATGGTATTTCATTATGACTTTTAGATTTAACTTGATTTAAAAAAGAAATGGTATTTTCATATGTATTCCATAATTTGTCATCAATCATAAAAGTATAACTATATGTTTCATTAATTGCTGATGGAAAACAAGGAATAAACCCCCGATTTTTTTGAATATTTTCAGCTATTACTCCAATTACCTGACTATTATAATTAACCACTTGGTTAACCACTGTGTATTTTTGTTTATACAATATTTGAATTAAGTGTAATAATAATATTGGTTTTTTTGCTTTGTAAATATTTGGCATACTTGCTAATGGAATACACATATTTTGTAAATAAGGTTTAATTAATTTCTTGAAAATTCCTCGAAGAGTTGGTGATAAATTCGGGTCATATTCACTAAATACTTTTCCAATTATTTTTTTCTTTATATCATTTTTATAAGAATAAATCGGTTCAAATAAATTTCCCTCATTTAATAATATTAAACTTGGTTTTCGTGTTTCAAAAAATTCAGTAGAGTAATGATTAGTAGGACAAATTAATTCTACATTATTCGTTATATCGTTATTCGTTATTCTCAATATAACTAAATTTATTCCTGAACTAAATAATGCATCATTTGGTTTACAAATAATATCCCATAGGTATGTAAAATTTATAAATACATCATCATCTTTTAAATAAGAAATGAAATTTTCATATGCATTAACAACATTATTTAAATAATTTTTATTTATTTTATTACTTTCATTATCACTATTGTCATTCAAATTTAATTTAGAAAATAATTTAGTTTTTCCATATTTTTCTTTTAATGATGATAAATCCGGTTTTATTTCAGATAATTTATAAAAATTTGTTACTAAATTTCCATTTTGATAGATAATAAATTTATCTAAAGAAATAGATGAAATAATGATTTCCTTCATTTGTTTGATAGATGGAATATTATAAAATTTTCCACTAGGATCTTTTCTTGCATAAAACAATGCATCTGCAACACATGCAATAAATGACTGTTTTTCATTTACTTCTACTCCATGTCTTAGTAGACAAGACTTTATTTCCCCTGACACGGTTTTATTTATTTGACAGTTGGATACAGAAGGTTCATTTAAAAATTGCTGAATTGGTATTGGTAAAACACCCCATCTTCCTTCTTCTAATGGAAACTTATCTGGTCCTTTAATATAATCATCCGTTTCAACAACTTGAATTGGTTTTGTTTGTTTTTTCTTCTTTACTTCATTTCTAATTAGATTTTGTTCATCTTTTTTAGCGTTTTCATCTTTTTCATCATTTTCATCTTTTTCATCATTTTCATCTTTTTCATCATCTATCATCTCTTCTGTTTCTTCTTTTTCCTCATCTTTTAATTCGCTTTTAGTATCATCATTTTTCATACATTTATTTCGACTTATTACTCTATCTGGAGTTTTCCAATTATTAAAACAGCAAGGCAGACAAAAACCCTGTGGGTGACTATCTTGTTGAAAACCAGGATATTTTTTGAATGTTTCTTCTTTACCTTTGGGAGGAGTATAAAATTCATAAATATAATATCCGGGTTTCACTTTTTTATCTCCTTTTGGTAAAATTCTCCCACATGTTGGATGTTCTAATACTTTATTTCCCTTTTCATCTATTACTTCTTTCATTTCATTAGGATCTATTACCGTATTATTTTTTAAACACCAATATCTTGGACAAATATAATAAAATTCTTTACCTTTTTCTGAACCATATTTAATAATATCCTCGTCTTTTAAAAAACCTTTATGCTCTTTATTAATTTTATCCAGTTCTTCTTGGTTTAATATTACTGGTTGACGTTTAGTAGTGGAAGGACAAACTCTTGAATATGCACTATAATTTGCGTATGGTTTAGTTAATATTAAATTAGGATCTCTCTGTTGAATTCTTTCTTGAAAATAATAAGGATTATTAATATTCATTCCATCTATATTTTTTACTTGATTAGTTTCTTCAACTTTATCTTCATCATTTTCTTCTTGTTCATCATCGTCATCATCATCATTTTCTTCTTGTTCATCTTGATCATTTTCTTCTTGATCATCTGATGATTGAGAACCTCCTCCAAATAATTCTTCCTCTTCTTCTTCCTCTTCTTCCTCATCATCATTCATGAAAAATAAATCTAAAGCTTTTTGAGCTTTATCATTATTTAATTCCTCACTAAAATTAAGTTCTTCCATTTCTTTTTCCGGTTCATAATCTTTTTCTTTTTCCTCTTCATATTCTTTTTCTAATTCCACTACAGGAAATTCTTTTGACACAGGAAATATTTTTTCTAATTGAGGTTCTTCTTTACCTATCTTTTTCAAAGAACACAATTTCTTTATTACACTAAGAGGAATAGTAGTAGTATTATTTTCTTCCGTAACTTTGTTCAATTGAGTTAATCTTATTAAACTATCAATATAAATTGGTATAGTAGATAAATATAAAATATTATTGATATTTTCAACATCAACAGTAATAATACTTGTAAATTTATTTAAACTAATGGTTGTTTTAAAACCAGGATTAATTTTTATTTCACTTATTCCTCTTTTAACTCCTTTTACTATTTGACTTTCATTAAGCATTTTCCTTAACATATCTTTGGCATCTTCTTCCTTTATATCATTATAATTTTGCATTAATCCAATAATTATTTCTTCATTTGAATAATTCTCTCTTTGTTTTTCCAATATAAATGCCTCTTGACTAGTTTTTTTATTGAAATTTGCAACTCTTTTAAAACGCATTTGGATTGGTTTTTTAGGACTATCTTCTTCTATAACGAAAATATTGCTTACACACCCTTTTATATTATTTAAATTTATCTCTTTGGAAATTTCGATTTGAGTTTGATAATGAATATTTTGTATTTCTATACAATCATCTAGTAAAGATTGAAATATATTTATTTTATACCCACTTTCTAATAAATAATTTTTTATTTCCAATATTACAGGATTAATAGCATTCTTTAAAATCTCCTCTATATCCCTCAATTCAATAATGTGTTGAAAATCACCATAAACTAATATTTCACCATTTTCATATAAATCAATTATAAGAATATCATTATCTTTTTCTATATATACACTAACAGATTTAGTTTTACCTATCGTCTTTATTAATTTAAATATGGTTACTTTAGATAAAAAAGGAATTTTTCTTCCATCCGTAGATAATTTATTGGAATAAAGACGAAATATATTTTCTTGTTTACTAGACGGATTAAATTTAATTAGTGGATTATGTTCAGTAGCATGTATAATTTTAAATATTATATCTAATGGAATTTTTACTTGATATTCAGGTTTCATTAAAAATCTTATATACTTTATTCCACTCCTTTTATAGTTCAGGTTACTTTTTTTCATTTTAAACATGTTGTAAAATAAATTGATGCTTTTAAAAACATGATCTAATGTATCATTTCCATTTCCTACTTTATTATTTTCTTCTTTTAATAATTCTTTTTTGGAAACTAATTCCTCCAATGAAAAAATTTTTTTATGGAATAAAAAAGGATAATAAAGTTTTACTATATTTTCCCCTGTTACTGAATTTGTTAGTACATCTTTGGCTAAACATAAATAAATGTTGTTATTAATAATGAACCCAGTGTCAAGTAACAGATTATTCGATATATTGCTTACAGGAGATATATTATTTTTAAAATCTCCTTCTTTTGTAATTGAAATATCAAAAGGATTTACTATATACGGATATTCATTATTATATATAATTTTATTTCTACCTAATGTAACTGATACCCAAAACTTTTTATTATTCAGATTTAAATTTAATAAATCATTATAATCATAAAATTCTTTATTTGGTAAATTTATTACTACTGGTTGTCCATTTTCATCTCTAATAATATTTAATAGAAAATGTTCCAGTTTCTCTCTAGTTAAAAGCATTTTATTTTTCTTTTTGGGAACTGTTTGAAGAAAATCATAATATGTTTTTTTAGGAATATTTATGGATATATTTTTTTCGTGCAATAATGAATTTATATATTTTTCCAATTTATTTTTAGATAATTCATTCGATTGTATATTTTTTTCTAGATAATCTAATAATAATTTTTTATTTTCTATTGTAATTAACTCATTTTCCATATTATTTATTTTCAATACTTGATTTAAAAATTCATTTACTTTTTCAATTGTAATCAATATTTTTTCTTTTTGACTTTCCATGTTTCTTATCACATCTTGAGAATAAGTTGTATTTGCAAGTAATTGATAAATTTGTATTGTATTGAGTAATTCTTCTTTCAATGCAAATAAATATATTTCTTCCATAGAAAAAGATTGTTTGAATTCCTTCCATATTTTAAGTTTAATAGTACTAATATTGTCATCAAAATGAACTACCTCTTCTGAAAACACGACAGGAATATTTTTGGCTTGAATATTTTCAATTTCTTCCTTATTAAAAATTGGCTTTTCGGTAATTTTATCTATAAATTTATCATTCATTGGATCTTTCTTAAATAATTCATTTAAAGAGGAATTATATCCAATTCCGTAAAAAACAATTATTTTATTTATTATATTATCCTGTATTAAAAGATTTACTTTATAAATACCATTTCCTTTATTTAACTCATTCATATATTAATATAGTATTTTTATAAAAATTTTAAATACTTATATATTAATTTATTAAATAAATATTATAATGAAGAAATTTAAGAAGGCATAAAAAATAATTTTAATAAAAGGATATATATTATATGGGAAGTAGTTCTTCTAAAAATACTTGCCAAAATGAAAACACACAAATACAGCAATTAAAGACACAGCTTCAAGATTCTAATGATAAATTATTTCAATATCAGTTAAAAAAATCAAAATCTAATTATGATCCAGAAGATGATAATAACATTTTAATAGCGAAAGTTGGAGGGAAAAAGAAAAGAAGTTCGAGAAGGAAAAAGGGAAAGAAAGGAACTAGGAGGCATTAAAAATAATTATTTTAAATCGAAAAAAGGATTATCCGTAATATCCATACCACAATATGGTTGAGGATTTTTTTTGTAATCAACCGGTTTATAAATATTGGCATCTTTAGCATTTACTAAGAGAAACTTGAAATTATGCCAAAAATCCTGTTTATGGCCAATACTAGTAGTCATTATATGTGCTAATTCATGTATAGCTACAAAAGTTAATGTATTTATATCAATTAATCTATCACCGTCTTTGGTAGTATTTAAACAAAAGGCAATTTTTTCTCCTTTATTTTCACTATATGCGGTTAAATTACTAGTAGGTAAAGTTTCACTTATTTTCTTTGGATTAAAACCTTTTACTAATCTCTGTACTCGAGCATCGCCGGGGTATTTTTCTTTTACATATTTTACTAATAATTTACATTTTTCGGTTACACTTGCTAATAAGTTGGCTGCAAGTTCTAGTTTCTGTCTTTCTCTTACACAATATGTATTACCGTCTTTGGACGCAATAATACATTTCAAATTATATGCATCCGATTCATAATATATTCTTAAAGCAATAATTAAAATAAATGCAATAAAAATATAAAAAAAAAGATTGCTTATTTTAAACATTTAATCTTATATTAAATAATTATTTTTTTCTTACTTAAAATAATTATTTTTTCTTTTATTGGATAAATACAAATTATATATAATAAGAAAGTAAAACTATTATAAATGGTATAAATGCTCCAAAAAAGCACCAAAGTTCTCCTGTATTGTAAGAGAAAAATACTACACTTAATAGTAAAAAGAAATAAATTATTATAAATAAGGTGAATGCATAGTTAAAAGTCATTAAATAAAAAATATTAATTGCCATAACTATTAAGTAAAATCTTGGATTAGAATATTTAATCCAAGGCCATAATAAATGGCCATTACTTGTTCCAGTAGTTAATTTGCTTTCCTTTAAAAATTGAGAGTATCCAATCATTATATTTATAAAATAAGCCAAATTAAGTAATAAGACAGGAAAGTTGAAATCTTTCATAGATAAAATATTTTTTGGTTTAATAATAATTAATTTAACTAGGTATAGTATTAGTGGTTGCCCTATATTAAATAATGACCCAATTATAGTTGTAATTTTATTAATACCTATTTTATTTTTAAGATCAATCCAAAATAAAAAATCCATTAATTGAATTCCAGCAATAAAAATAAAAAATATTCCGGCTAGTAAATTAAACTTATTATATTTTGGGTTACCATATTTTATTAGAACGAGAGAGCCAACTATTCCAATAATAAAAGTGGCAATAGATGCCTTTGCACTAAAACACATACCTATATATTAGTTCTTTATTAAAAACAAGTAAAATAGAATGATTGATTAGAACGAAAAATATTATATAATATTCAATTAATGATTTTATTATATAATATATTTTTTAAAATATGTTTTAAATAACTTATTGAGATCCAGCACCAATTTCCAAAGGAGGTCTCATGAAATCTGGTTCTATAGTAGACAAATTCCAAGGTCCAGTGTATAATTGTGGATTTGGAGGATCAGAACGAATTTGCTGGTTAGCATTTCTCAACGATGCACCAATACTATCAATGCCTATATGGTAACCAGCTCTTAATAGATTTACATTAGCCAATTCTCCTTTTCCAGTAGGATTTAAGATAGCCCATTGACTATTAGTATCTTTGGGAAGAAGTTCGGATGGATTTTGAATATTTGGATGTGTGCAGGAGGTTGGAATTCCAGGAGAACCATTATCGACTAGATATTTATCAACGAAAGCTCCCTGTTGTCCAGGAGAAGTCATATTTTGACCAGTGGTATTATTATAGAGTGGATTTCTTGATTGATCCATATTCTCTTTACCATATCTACCTTTATTAGTTAAATAATTAGCCAATACACCAACTCCATATGCAACAATTATTAAAATTATGATTGCTCCGATACCATAATCGTTCCATAGCTTTTTCATAGAGGTACTCATTATATAAAATGAAGGATAAAATAATTTTAAAAATACATTTTAATTAATTTAACCAATATGTTTATGTTTTACCTAAAGTTATTTCCAAAGTTAATAAAAAAATTATAATCCATCTAATTGACTTTCTGAAACTTCCTCTATTTCATTATCAATATCATTATCACTATAATCTAAATCATCCAACATATATGTTTTTTTAATATTTTTTGCCTCTAAATAAGCAATGATTGCCATTTTTTTTGCTTCTTTTGCCTTATTTCTTGCTTGTTTGTAAATATCATAATAAACATCATTTGGTTTTTTTAATTTTATGGTTCCAGAATTATTTTCTAAAGGTACAACTATTTCCATTTCTTTCAACATAGATCCTGAATCTAATTCATCTAAATCCTCCATTTCTAAATCTAACCCTATATTCAAGTCTAAATTTTCACTAATTTGTAGATTTATTTTGTCTTCTAAATCATTTTTATAAATTTCATTTTTTTCTACAACATTTTCTTCTAAATTATCCAAGTTTTCTTCTAAACTATTATCTATTGTTTTTGTTTCTGATTCTGTTTCTAAAAAATTAACAGTTTTGTCTTGTTTGAAATCAGTATTTTTTTCAACATCACCATCTGTTTTCCCATTTTCTTTTAATTCATTAATAATCTCTTTTTCTAAAGATTGTATTTCAGGAGTAGTCATTTTTTTAGTATTAGTTTTAATAAGGCAATTTTCAAAAATAGGCTCATTGTTAATAACCATCATTTGTTTTAATTCAATTTCTAATTGAAAATTATGATTGGTAAATTTAATTCCTTGTATTTCTAAAATAGATATTATATTACTATCACTTGCTACATCTTCAGTAGATAATATATCTTCATTTTCATTATATATTTTAATAATAGGGATATTGGTTACATTATTATTTTTAATATTTGTTCTTACTAAATAGTATTTACCTGATTTATATAAACGAATTGGAGAATTAAAAGCTGTTTCTATATCATTGAGATCTAAAGTAGACTGAAACCATGAGTCTGATTTTTCAAAAATAAGTTGTTGGCATTTGGTTTCTAGTCTTTCCAACCAACGAATTAATATTTCAGCATTATTATCAAACATGAGGTCACAATGGTATTTTTTCCCTGTTTTTACAATTCCTTGTTTAGTTAAACTTTTAGAAGTTTGAATATATAATGGTTTATCTAAATAATAAATTTTAGTAAAATAAGCACCACCTTGTATTCCAGTCGGAAGAGCTAAAGATAATTTTGAAAAATCAAATGTTTCATTTGGTTCAATAATATTCTCCATTATGGAAACGATAGAAAAATTTAAATGTATTAACACGCAAAAAAATCCATAAAATATTATTATTACTAATTATGAAAGAAACATTAGTTCATCAATGTTTAGACATATTAAAGAGAGAAGATATAAAAAATGAATTAAAAATATTATTTAAACCTGTGTTTAATTATATTTTACACGAAATTAATCCTTACATTTACATAATTATTACACTTATTTGTTTTATATTTATTATGATTTTAGCAAACCTTATTTTATTAATATTATTATTGCGTAATAAACAGTTCATTCCTAAATTTTAAAAATTATTTTTATTAAGGATTTAAAAATTAAAAATATAAAATATGAAATATGAAATATGAAATATGAAATAAAAATATGAAATAAAAATATAAAATATGAAATAAAAAATAAATTTTTATAATATATAATGGCTACTAGAAGAAAGTCAAATAAAATGGGAGGTTACTGGGGTTTAGGAAATGTAGTTCGAACTGCAATTGTTCCTGGAGCATTACTTGCTATGCAACAAAGTTATCGTAGAAAAAAAAAGGGTGGAAAAAGAACAAGACGTAAAAGAAAATATTAATCGAAGAATAATTAATATTCATTAGTTAAATATCTATAGGAAACTTTAGTAATATATCTCTAACCAATATTTATTTTATTTTTCTCACTAAATAATATAAATGAAACATCATAGGAAAAATGGTAAATCAAAAAAGAGAGGAGGATTTCCTCTTGGTAAAACGGACAATTATTATAGTGGTGCTAATTGGATGTTGAATACAGTAGGCAATGGAAATACACAATATGATAATGTTTTTAGTAATAGTACTCCATATACTGGGTATGGTAATGCTCTTCCTAGCTCGAACTACAAACATCATGTAGGAGGAAAAACTCGCAGAAGAAAAAGAGGAGGAAACTTTGCAAATGTTATCAATCAAGCAATCGTTCCATTTGGGCTTCTTGGTTTAAATCAAAGTTTTAGACGTAAAAAAGGAAAAGGAGGAAAAAGTAGAAGAAGACGTTAAATAATAAGATAATTGTTGTTCTAAATAAATAATGAAAATAAATAATCATTATCTATTTAATTAGTTTTGAATTAGATAGTCTTGTTTAAATACTGTTCTAAAAATTTATTTATATTGGATGCGTATTTTTGTTTAGGAATTTCATTGATAATATCATTATAGTAATTATGTAAATTTGGATCTTTCTCTCTCCTAGTTCCTGTATCATCTTGAGGTAATAAAATTTTTCTTTTAATATATGTTTCTTCCGATTGATAAATATAATGTGCTATAAAAGCGTCTGCTTTTTCAAATAAAACTGGATACTTATGAAAAGCATATCCAGTATCAGGGTTCATAATCCTTTTATCGACATTATAACACCTTGCAGTGTTTTTCATATTATAGTAATGTGGATTAACAGAATATTTAATTTCAGTTGGTCTAACAAAAGTTTTCACATGTTGATCCAAATTCTGCTGAGACTTGGTATAATTTTCAATTACTAATCCTGGTGGATCTTGAATAAAATGATTTGTTCCGAATAATACCCAATTTAAAGAGAGAGAATGAGCAAACGGATAATTGTTCAACATTCTTTTCACTCCTTCATATTTATTTAAAATTATATATTCATCCGCATCTAGATATATAAACCAGTCTACTTTACATTGTTTTGCAATAGAAATTGCCGCATTCATTAATGGAATTTTTACTGGATTAGAATGAAAACAAGGAATAATTTTTACTCTTTTATCAAAATGTCGAAATACATATTTTAAGGGATAATTTGATAAGTGGTCAAAAATCACTATCTTATCAAAACCAATAAGTAAATGATGAGCCGCCCATTCTTTTATATTTTTTTCATTTCTAGCATTAGTAAATAGCATTACTTTTTTGGTCGGACCATATATTCTCTCTTTACCTTTTTTTTTATTTAAGAAAAACATGAATATAATATTAGATTATATTAAAAATGAGTTTCGACCAACAAATTAAAGAATGGGTGCAATTGGATAATCAATTAAAAATATTAAATGAAAAGGTAAAGGAAGTACGTGAAAAGAGACATGGTTTGAATAATACTATTATGGACTATATTTCCAAAAATAATAGTTTTCATACCAATATTAATCTTCCAGATGGAAAACTTAAATTTACTCAAACAAATTCTGCTACACCATTGACATTTAAATATGTAGAAAAATGTTTAGGAGAGGTAATACGAAATGAAAATCAAGTGAAGCAAATTGTAGATTATATACGATCCAAGAGAGAAATAAAAACTAGTTATGAAATTAAGCGGATTTCTAATAATTAAATTATATATTTTATGTATATAATTCAATATGAGTTTTGTTACAGCTGATGATTTAATTTTATATAAAGAAGGAGATAAAATATACAGTGGAGGTTTTCAAGTGAATTCTATCTTATTAAAACAAGGATATCCTGCTATACAACGAGCTGGAACAAGCTTATATTCTGGAACCGATCAAGTATCTGATTTATTTGCCGACTTTGCTGTTCCCAGTGGATTACTTTATTTACCAAATAAAAATACTGGTATTTCTAATGAAAATAATCAAGAGGTAATAATGGATGATGATGACTATGTAACCGATGATATTTATAATACCTTGATGGATTTAGCTTCAGTTAAAAAAGGAGGAACGAAAAAGCGTGTGGTAAGAAAAGGTGGAACAAGAAAAAATAGGAAATAATGCCTAATAGTTATTTAAATAGACATTTACTGTTCTTAAACCAGTTTCATTATTAATGTTTAATGATATTATACCACTTTTATTTAGATATTCACCAGAACCACTAACAATTTGTAATAAATAAGTTCCATCTTTACTAACATAATTTCCTATATTGTTTTTATATACTTGATTTTGATTTACATAAAATAATGTTCCATTTGGCAAAATAAAAGATTTTATATTCATTTGTTGATAGAAATCATTAATATTAGTAGTTGTATAAATTGTTTGTTTTGAAGTAGAAAATCCTATTTTACTTGTTAAATCTATATCTGAAAATATAGGTGTTTCAGAATTTCGTTCAATTGCTATTGAACCTAAATTTGTTTCATAAATGTTTAAATATTTAGATAGATAGGAAAAATAAAACGTTAAATCAGGTGGAGAATTGATTTGCATCATATTGTAATTCATTTTTTCTGTAGTAATATTTAATGTTTCATTTACTGATTGATTAATTAAGTTCGCATCATAATTTGCTGTTAAATTCGCTTCCTCTTGGGCTAATTCGGTTGCTTGAACTAGCGCTTCTTCATAAGAAACATTGGATATTCCACTAGCTGTAGCACTAGATGTAACTAATGTTTTATTATCAGTAAAGGCATACCCTTGGGCTGTAGCAGAAGCGGTAAATTTCATTATAATATAATTAGTTAATAAAATAAATACAAATTTTATTAACAATATGAAAATATTGTAGTAAATTTAATTAAAATATGCAAAAATATTGTATTAATCAAAATGTATAAAAATTAGACTTATTCAAAATAACAAATTTAATTTAAATACACATTGATAATTCTATCAAGATTTTCATAACTAGATGTTAGAGAAACAATTCCTGTTGCCCCAAGGAATTTTCCAGTTCCAGAAATAATTGGATATAAATAAGTATTGTCAGGTAAAACAAAAACATTATCTTTTTTAAGTACCTGGGCATTAGTATTTATATATAAAGCTCCTCCTGGTAAATAATAATTTGTTAAACCAGTTGATTCATACTTTCCATTATCACTAAAATTTATATTAAATATATTTCCAGAAGAGGTCCATTTTCCAATTTCATTTGTTAACTCAATATTAGAATGAATTTGACCAATATAGGTTGAAAAAAGAGATGAAGTTCCTAATAAAGTTTTAGTATATACCATTTTATCTAAACTACAAGAATAATAAAAGGTATAATCAGGAACAGAATTAACTTGTTTAGTGTTATAGTCAATGTTTTGAGTGGCTACAGTAGTAGCTTCAGTAACAGCCTGATTAATTAGATTTACGTCATATTGAGCCGTAACATTTGCGTCTTGTTGTGCTAAATTGGTAGCTTGTTGTAAAGCATCTTGATAGGAAACCTCAGAAACTCCCATTGCAGATGCAGTTGCAGTAACCATTGAATGGTTATTAGTGTAAGCAATTCCTTGTGCAGTAGCGGATGCTGTGAATGTCATGTATATAATATGTTTAGTTAATAAAATAAATACAAATTTTTTAATTAATAAAATTAATTTTTAAATGTTTATTTTTACTAAATGTTTTTACTAAATGTTTATTATACTAAACTAAAATACCAATTTTTTAATTAACGCATTTATTAATTTTATTTAATTTATATATTAAATTCTACTCCATGAATTGTGATTAAATGGGGAAACAAGTATTTCATCTACATGATCTCGCCAGTAGTCAGTTTTATTTTGTATAATTACATCCTCTCTACTTGGTGGATAAAGCATACTATTTTCCATTAATTCTTTTTCTTCATCCGTAATTTTCGGTTTATGTCCGTAACAATTTATTCCAAATTTAACATGTGGATTTGCTATATAACCTCCATTTATTCCTGGTCGTCCACAGTCATGTTCATGTCCTTCGGCATTTTGTAGTTTATCATATGTACTTTGTTGAGTTGGATAAAGAACCATTTGTCCGTCTGACCAACCATAGTTACACCATTCTGCTCCTTTATTATATGCCTTTTCAAGTTGGTCGTAAGATGCCAATTTTGCTCCATATGCATTACAAACAGCTTTAGAGTCATTATAAGTATAATAATTTCCAGGTATGTTGAAAACTTCTTCTATAAATGGAATTTCAGGTACAGGTGGTTTTACAGGAGCATCGTTTTGATCGACAACAATATTCACTGTAGGGGTTCCATTAAATAAACCTGATATATAAGAAACTAAATTAATACCTAAAAAATAAGTTAGCCCATTAACAAGTAATAAGACACAAACCAGAATTATTACAAATATTGTTCCCCAATTCCTAGGTTCGGTATTCTCATTACCACTAGAAGGGTTTGAAGAACCTTTATTTCCTAAAGAATAAAACAATATAAAATAAACAACTAATACTAATAATAATATGATATATACAACAGGGTTCATAAATATATTATTTACGTAACTATACATATTCATTGTTTCTGTAGTTGGATCTGTACTTACTTCCATTATATATTATTAGGATGATTTTTTTCTATAAAATAGACAATAAGCCTTGGGAGAAATTATATGTTGCTCTTCTATTTCATTAACGATAGTATCATTAAAATGATACCATTTTGCATTACTATTTTTAACATAAGCCGTATAATGGCCTCCTAATAATCCTCCGCTATGATTACAAACACCATATAATTCATAAATATAATCTTCTTTTTTATAACCCAATGCATATTTTGATAAGTCCAAATTATCTAGTGGAAAAGTAACTAAAACCTGATTTTTCAAGTGATTTGATTTAAATCGTTTCAAATCAATCACTAAAATCGTAGGAAAACTCCAAAACCTAATTTTTTTTCGGATACTTTGTTTCTCTCCCTTTTCATTTATCCATGCATTTTCTCCATCTAAAATTTCCCCATCTACATACAAATCTAAACAATCATATAAGTTGGGAGATTTATTATTTGGAGGAATAGATACATCTATCATAAAATAAGGTTCTGGAGTATAATTTATTACAGAGTTATCTTCTAATGATATTATTTCAGATACATGTACACCGTAAAATAAGTTCCAAATTTCAGAATATTCTTTAGAATACATATTTTTAATCATTTCATAACATTTTATAGCAATTTTATCAGTTTCATTTTCAACTTTTCCATTAATTGACATGGTTACTTCTCTCGCTAGAGCAGAATGAAAACAGTCAATAATAAAAAGTAAGAATTCAGGTAAATCATTTTGTTGGAACCCTGTAAATAATGTATTACCTTTAATAGATGATACTTTTTGAATTACTTGTATAAATTTACCTGGAGTTATTACACAATTTTCTTTCCATATTAATTTACGTAGTTCATCCCATTCTATTATTAAAACGGATTCTGCTTTTCGATTTAATCTTTTTTTAAATATATCCGTATCTAAAAATTCATTTAATTCATATGTATGAGATAATACTTGCATACATGAATTAATAAAACACGTATTGCCTAAGTTAGCTAGTCCTGATAATCCTTTATTTTTATATTTTTTCAAATCCATTTATATATTAAATTAGGAAACATTTAAACATATTTTATATTAATTTATATTTAGAATTATTAGATGGCTAATTATTACAATAGAACTAGTAATAGAAGTAGTAATAGAAGTAATAATAGTAGTAATAATACTAGTAATAGCATTAATAATAGTAATAGTAATAGCAGAAGACGAAATGGTAGGGATCAAAATTTTAGAGATATAAATTTAAGAGATATAAATTTTAGAGATACAAATTATAGTCAACGATCAATATTAGATTTATATGTAAATATGTATAATAATACTACTAGACAAATTGATTTATTAAATGCAAATTTAAATGAAATAAGATATACTATTGATTATTTAGTAGGAAATATTAATGATGAATTATATCACGATGATTTACCTAGACCAGAAAATAATCTTTCGAGAGAAAGAATGAATTATTATAGTCGTAATCCAAATAATTCTTTTACACTACCAAATGTAAATAATGTAAATAATGTTAATAATGTAAATAATAATAATCTAATCAGACAAAGTAATATTATAAGTGACAATTTAAATGATATATTTAGTTTACTTCAATCTTATAATAATTTAACAAGTCAATCTAATACTGATATTATAACCAATACAACAAGGTTAATAACATACAGTGAAATTGAAAATCCATTAAATGATAGGTGTCCTATTCTACATGAAATATTTCAAGAAAACGAAGAAGTAAGACAAATTATTCCATGTGGACATATATTTAGTAACAATGAATTAATAAGATGGTTAGAAAGAAACTTACATTGTCCCGTGTGTAGATTTAACTTGAGAGAATATACTTTAAGAGGATCAAATGAAAATGATGCGATTGCGAATAATGCTAGTTCGATTGATGCAAGTGCTAATGAAGCAAGTGCTAATGAAGTAAGTGTAAATGATGATATTTCTAATATACTCGAAAATGCACTTAATAGAATAAGATATGATATTCGTTATGATATTTCTGGAAATTATTTATTACTTGAAACATATCATAGAATATAAGATAAGATATGTAAAAGTAGTAATTTAAATACTTTATATTAAAAAATTGAATTCAAAGTAATTATTCTTTTATTATTTTATAAAGAATAATTAAATGCCGAAATATAAAAGAAGTTATAGTTCGATTAGTCATAATACCGAAGAGGTTAGTGAAAATGAGGAAAACACAAAATGTCCTGTTAAAGATGCAAAAGGAAAAGAAAAAGAAAAAGTTGTCAAAGAAAAACTCATTTACCCCTATTCTTATTTGTCTAATTATGTAAAAGTAGGTTTTAGTCTTTATGGAATTTATCTTTTATGGATATTATTACACTTTGGTGCTACTCATCTTTATGTTGAATATTGTGTTCCAAAGTCATGGTTTGGTTTGCTTACATCTCCCTTTTTGACTAGTACACCACAATGCCAGGGTCTAAGATGGATTATTAATAATGGTGGAAATCAAATCAATAGTATGTGGATTTCTATAGGATCTTGGATTTATATAAAGTTAATAGTTTAATTCAAATAATTTAAAGATTAAAATTATGTTAAACTTATAATTTATAAAAAGTACTACAAATAATATAAAATAACAAAATACCAATTATTTCAATTAAAATATGATAAGGAAAGTATGGGAAAAAAGACATCATTTTTTTACAATTATATTTTTCATTTAAGAATAAAATTATTATGAATAGTACAAGGAAAAATATAATATTTATTTTATATTTAATTTTTTTTGACAACAATGGATAATAATATAATAACACAGATAAAAATAATAATGCTTGACTAAAAATATAAAAAACTACATTCATATTACAAAATGTGTATATATCAAAAAAAATTAAAAAAACATAAAATATAATGAACCAAATACTAGGTATTTTTTTTATATAATTATAAAAAAAGAATAGAAATGCAAAATTAATACAATAACTAAGAATATGTGTAATATTTATTTGTATTGAACCAGAAATATGAATACTGTGGGAAAAAACGTGAAATAATTCAAAACATAATATAAAAAATAATAATACAAATGTATATTTTTGTTTAACCTTTAATAAAAAATAGAATATAATTAGGCAGTTAATAAAATTCATTAATGTTGAATATGGTTGTGCTATTCCGTTTTTATTTGGTTTTTCACAGGTACTAAATGGAAATGTATATTCATTCATATAAATATATTTTATTTTTAATTTTTTATTTAAAATTAGCTTTTTAAATAAGAAATATGTAAACTTATTTTAAATTAAAATTATTTTTTTCCAAAGAATTTCAATACGCTTTGATTACCTTCTTTTTCATTATTTGTTTCACGTAAATATTCATCAAATAACATGGCCTTTATTTCTTTATTTTTTAATTGTTCCAACTTATCCTCAAATTTTTCAGCAGGAGTAATAGCCTTTAATTTTTCCACGTCTTTTTTAAATTTGGAAATTAATTTCTTTTTGAATTGCATTTCCCATATTTTTTCCAAAACAAGAGCAAATAATTGTTGTACTGGTTTCATGATTTGATTAGAAATATAAAATGAATAATCAATTTTCAAATTATTTTCTTTTATAAAAGTCGGTGTTTCTATTCTTTCACCTTGTAGTGCTTTTTTATTACTATTATGTATATAAACAAATGGTATTCTATCACCTGAACTAGGTTTATTACCAGGATCACGTGCTGTAATTCTATCTGCCAAAACTTTGTGTGCTATGGAATTCGGATTTTTATATCCACTTCTTAATGACTTGGTAATAATTAATTTATCCATTGAATATTTTTCATCTACCATATCTTTTAAAGAACTCCTTACAAAGTCAATTGCTTTTTGAATATCTTTTTCCTTCATTAATATATCAATCGTTCCTCCATAAACATCTTTTACTATAGGTGCATTATCTCTTCTTTTCAGGACAATTCCCATTTCTTTTCTTTTACATTTATTCGGATCATGTTCGTATAACATTCCCACATATCTTTTCTTGGATAATAGACAAAATGGCATAAATGTTTTTTCATATTCTAAATCATGTGGTTTTTTCAAAAACTTGGATGCTAAATGACCTGCTTCTTGTGCTAATTCAATCGTTATTTCTAATGCTTCTTTTCCTCGAATTGGTTCGCCATCTGGAGTTTGCAAATTGAATGTAAAGAATACAGAATCAGTATTATGTACTATTAAATTTCCAATTCCGGCTGCAAAATGATGATTTTCGGTTGTTAAATCATAAACGTATCCATCATATGGAATTTCTTGTATTTTTTTTATTGATAATGGATTTTTTCTTTGTTTTAATTTTGTCATAGTAATTCTATATATATCTAATTTATCTTTTCTTGTATTTATAGATGTTAGATATCCAAGTCGTTGACCTAATAAACAAATATGTGATGCACTAATTTGATTTTTTTGATCAATTCTTGTATATCCATTTATATCTTTATCACCATCAGCATCATATAGTCCATTAAAGAAAGCTTGTAAAATATTTAAATTAGAATTATTTAAAATTTCATTTGGTATAATTTTAGATTTATTATAATATAATTTATTTCTATAATTTTTAACAAATTCTACAATAGATCTATTAGATTTATTACGTGGAGATAATTTATAAACACCTGAACTTTCTAATGTTGGCATAATAACCCAATCATAATTTTTATATACTTTTTTACATAATTCCAAATACTTATTTATCATATCTACCGAAGCATTATTTAAACCCCAACACGCTTTTTTACCTGAAGGACAATCATATTCACCACAACTTCCATCTCCAAAGAAGAAGCCCATAATTTGTGCTTCTTCTTCTGTAATTAAATAATTATTTTTATATTCATTATTAATGCTTAATGAATTATGTAATAATTCATCCCCTAATTTAATATCTTTTGGAGAAATTTCTTTTCCATCGGATAAAATAAGTGAGTGATCATCTGTTACGTCCACTAAACCTGTATGAGTAAGAACTCTTATCATTTTTTTATGAGGAGCTAATTTATGTCGTATAACTCTATACAGTTTAGTCCAACCATTTTCAGTCCATGTTTCTACTCCTTCTAATTCACATACTTCTTTTTCTTGTTTTCCTAATTCTAAACATGTTTTCCATAGATTACCTCCATATTTTTCAGCAATATTTTCTATAGTTACATTATCAATCAAACCATTTATCCTAACGTAAACTGGCGTATAATTGGCTACACTATCGCCGTATATGTACTCAGCTTTTGTTAAAACAGGACCATATTTTTCACTCGTACAAAGTCGATTTCCATATGTTTCCTCTACTATTCTTTTGGCATAAGTAAGCAATAACCTACCTGTAGCAGTAGTAGATGCAGCTACATCTTTTTCATAAAAAGTACTAGTTGCTGCGCCACATTGTCCATAAAGAGAATTCGCAGTTACTTTATATCCAAGTTGCCGTTTATCCAAGACATTTTTCATGAAATCATCTGTTTGAAGAGGAATTAATTTTCGTGTTGCTTTTCTTGCTGCTAATAATTCTTCTAAAATAGACGGCATAATTGCTTTCCCTTGTTCAAAACGACATATTTTTTTACCAGATTTCTTTTTTTCTGCAGAAGCCGAAGGTGTTTTCCTTTCATATTTATAAGTATCATATGTAATATCTACATATTCATGTCCAGGAAGATTATCATAAATATATTCGCCATTTTTATTTTTAACACCAGATTCCTTTACTAAATTTCCATCTAAATCATATTCTTTAGTCCAAACTTTACTATCATGCGAAAGATTTTCACTAATCATTGATGATGGGTATAGAGATGCATAATCAACACAAGCAACCGGATTATCTAAATAAAGATCACACTTTGGATCTAAAACAATTGCACCTTCATAACCGTCATTATTTTGTTCTTTTTCCAAGACCGGCATTAAAGTCTGTTTTTCTCGGCATTTTTTTGCGATATAACTAGTTAGTTTAATTCCTTGTCCCCTCATTACTAAGAAACTAATGGGAACACTACAAATTTTGGCCATTTCTACATATCCAGTTAAAACATCTACTTTGCGCATTAGATTTTGAACCAGATTACAATCCTGAATACAGTATTTCGCAATAATGGCTCTATCGTCAGCAGTTCCATTGGTCATCCTGAAAATATCTTTTGGTGTAACGTCATCTTTTGCCAAACACCAACGCATTTTTTTATTTTCATTAAATGTAATTGGTCTATCAATTACAAAACTTTTTTCATGTAAATCTATTTTCAGTACTTTGAATTTTGCTCCATTTTCATAATAGTCTACTGAATGTCCGATTTCTTCCAAATGAATAAAACTTTCTTCAGAAAGTCCAGTTAAATTACTCGTTTTAATTTTTATTCCATTATCACAACTTTTAATATAGTCACCTATAAAATGACCAGCTACATAATCTAATTTATAAGAGGTTAAATTCTCTTCTCTTCGAAAATAATTATATAAATCTACTTGTAGTCGTCCATTCATTTTAATATATCTTAGATCATGTTGTCCACTAGCAATTTGAATTGTACTTTCTTCTAATTTATATTCTTCATTTCCATTCGCATTTTTTCCTTTATTAGCACATATTTCATTTTTATTTCTAGAAAGTTGTAAAAATTCTTCCAAACATTCTAATTGCTCTGCTCTTTTAAACATAAATTGGTAATCAAAACCAAATATATTATATCCAATAATGATATCAGGATTTTCTTTTTGAATTATTTTTTTCCATGCTAATAATACCTCTTTTTCGGTAGCATAACTTTCAATCATGGTATTTTCTGCATTAAGATTATTACATGTATTTAATGCTATACAATGATTTAAATATGGTTCAGATTGACCATAGTGAATAAAGGTTGAACCAATAAATGTAACCTTATCACCTTCTAATTCAGGAAATAAATTAGGACAGGAAATATGGTTTTGAGGAGTTAAGGAAAGATTAATTTGAGTTATTTTTTCATCTCGTGTAATTTTTTTATCCATTATTACATCTATAATTGTATAGGTATCATCTACTATTATTTTCTTTTTTTCATTTCTATTTTCATCCTCTTCTTCCTCTTCTTCTATTTTATGAAATAAGCTTTCAATTGTAGTTATATTACTACTATTTTTTTTATAATTCTGACATTTCGTGGATATCCATTTTTCAAAATTATTTTCTAACTCTTCCTTTTTAAACTCTTTTTTCGGATAAACAACATCAATTTGATCCATACTTTCATATTGAAATGCAGAAAGTAATATTCTTTTTAAAATATTTTTACATAAAGTTGTCGTTACCTCCATAACTAAATTTTCAAAATAATCCACTATATTGGTTGCCAGTTTTTTATAAGACTTGACTGGTATAGGAAAGTCACCGTGACTACTACTTGCTTCAATATCAAAACTGCATATTTTATATGGTACTAATTTTTCTATATCATTAAGAGGTATAATATCCTTATAGTCATTAAGTATATATTCATAAGTACATGTAGTTGTTTTAGCATTTCCCTTTAATTCTAAAATCTTTTTTTCTTGTATTTTTTTTATTGGTAATGCTATCCAACCAGAAGGACTTAAGTCTTTAATATGAAAGAAACGCAAAAGAGGTGGTATATTGGATTCATATAATTCGGTAGAATAATTATTAAATATATAGCCATCTTTTAATAACTTGTGACCATATTTATAATCAGAATACCATAAATTCTTGGTTTTATTGAAAGCATTCATATTTGTAAAAACAAGTTTAACAAATTTATATTCTTTACCTGCATCAAAACCATATAATTTTTTTCTTTTTACTAATATACATTCCTTATCACATATGGATTTTTCATAGAAACGACCGATTTTTGTTTTTATATGTTGAATAAATTCATTTTTTAATGTAACACTCCAATTATCATCCACTAATACATAAAAGAATGGTTGATAATTGGTTACCTGAATTGAGCAAGTTTCTCCTTTTTCATTTATTCCAAACATTTGAATTTGAAATATAGAAGTATCGGTATATTTTGGACCGTCATTACTATCACTATCACTCTTATCGTTGGTAACATTGAAATCAAAAAGACGAAAAGTTTGTTCTAAAGACATGGACATTATTTAAAGGTTTATAGTTAACCAAAGGGGAAATTTTTAATTCAATTTTTTATAAAAGTTAAAAAGTATTTAATTTTTATAAATTTTTATAAATTTTTATAAATTTTCTATATATTTGCAGTTTTAACTTAAATGTTTCTACTTTAATTATAAATGAAGTTTTTATTTATTTCTTTATTTATTTCACTTGTAAATAGTGATATTATAATTAAAAATAATAATATTCCTGTTTGTAGAAACTGTATTTATTATGAAGCTAATAAAAATACTCATTTTACTAATACATTAAGTAAATGTAAAAAATTCGCTGAAAAAGAGTTAGAAACAGATGAAATAATATTTGATTATGCTGATTTTTGTAGAAGTGATGAAAATAAATGTGGTAAATTAGGAAAATATTATGAAAAAGAAAACAAGTTAGAACAAAAAATTTTTATTCATTATTTAATTCATTATATTCCTCAGTCTATTTTAATTTCTCTCTGTGTTTTTACAATGTTTGATTTTTTGGTTATAATGCATGTTTTAAATTAATTATTTAGATTGTAATTTCTTGATTTTTATTTTCTTTTCTTGATAGATTTTCCTTTTTTTCTTCCATATTTGCAATATTGGCGTTGAGAGAACCCTCTGGGTCTTTTGCAATTAATACTTTTCTTGTATTTTAAAGACCATTTTCTACGGCCTTTTTTGGTTTTCCCACCTAACTGAGTATTCGGTACTTTAGTATCTATCCATTCTATAAATGAATCCACTGATCGGTCTTTATCTTTTATATTACTATCTTCATAATTTTCATGTAAATTATCTTTTTTATTAATATACATCATGGTCGGAAAACCAGATGGTTGAAAAGGAAGGTTTTTTATCTCTTTTAAACATTCCTGATCTATATCAGCAATAAGTAATTCATTATTATTTTTATATTTTTGTTTTTGTTCAAGAACATTTTTTATTTTTTTCCATTCAGGTCTGGTTGCATTACATGGGCCACAACCTTCCATATATACAAGAACAAACGCATGTTTTCCATCTTCTACATGTTTATTAAATTCTCCACTGTTCTTTGTTGTTGGATCTACATGAAGTACTATCATTAATAAAGTGATAGAAAAATAAATATTGAAAAATATATAATAAGTATTTAAAATACATTTTTATAAAACACTATTAAATTTTTTATAAAAATACATTTTTATCCTGATTTAATATATATGACAGTAATTATAATATTAACTATACTTTTATTCTTATTTGGATTATATTTTTATTGTAAATATAATGATTCACATTTCAAAGAAGGATTAGAAAACAAAGATAAAATAAGTTGTCCTAATTTGTTAATTCAAAAAAATAGTAAATTTTATTTATATGATACACGATTAATAAAAGTCCCTGGTGTAAATCCAATCCAATTTAATAATTTAGAAGAATATACGGAATTTATCGATTGGCAAAGAAGCCAAGGAATAAATTGTCCTGTTCTTTATCTACAAAGGTCTTATGATATTCAAGGAAAAAGTTGTTATAAATTACGTCCAAGTGCTCATGAACCTCAAGGAGGATTACAACCATCATCTATAACTCAGCCACATATTTCTTCAACAGCAAATAATACTATACATGCTAATCAGAGTAATGAAAAATCAGAAAATATGTTATATAGTAATGATGTGAATAAGAAACCAAGTCCAAATGCAATGGATCCAAACTGGGGAGGACCTGAATATACTAAAAAATTAGTTGAAGAAGGTTATTATAAAGGAGATAATGTTGAAATATATGTTGCATAATTAATAAATATTTAATATGATATATTTTATAGGAAATAGTAAATATTTTATAGGAAATATAGTATAAGAAAAATAATAAATATGTTTTATTTTTCTTATTCAAAACTGTTACTTCTTAATTAAATTAAGAATACATTTGGGTAAATTGACCATATTTATTTCTTTGGTAAACATATCTTCTATTAGAATCAGGAAAACTAATAATTCTTTTAACCATTTGACTATTTGCTAATATACCATGAAATACGGCATTTTGAGTAGCGTGACTTTTGTAAGCTGCTTTAATTATATTTGGTCTATTGTATCCACTTAACCCTCCGGGAACATTAGATGTAAGTTGAGCTTTCATTCTCCAACCCATGATTATATAATAATATTAGATAATATTTTTAAACGAATTTAATAATTAATTTGCACTTAAATATGTTAAAATATTACTTAATGAAGTTTGTGCACCACTATAAGTATTTAAAGTTTGTAGAGTTGTTGAAATATCATTATTTGCTAAATCTGTCGAGCTTATATTAAGTATTGTTTCTAATGCCTGTGCATTAATATAATCTTGAAGTTCATTGACTACATTTTTATAATCTGAATTATATTTACTTACTAGTAATGCATCATTTAATTTAGTAACTTGAGTACTTATATTTGATGCATACGTAGAAGCATTACCTGCTAATCCATTAGTATCTGATGTAGTCGACGTCGTGGTAGAAGTAGTAGCATTTGTTAATCCCTCTTTCACTATACTTGTACTAAAGGATATATACAAGATAAATATAATTACCACAATTACTAATAGTTTTAAAAGGATATCTGTCATTATATATATAATTAGCAAAATATTTACTCTGAACTCATCTTATTGTTGATTAAATAAATTAAAATATTTTTAATACATGTTTTGTTAATCTTTCTGGAATTTCCCTTGCTATTCATATAACTTATATTTTCTAAACATTTTTCATTTTTCAACAATTCTCCTATTAATGCAGGCAACGTTTTGAAATGTTTCATAATCGCTACAGCAGTTACAGAACTAATTCCCGGTATTTGGGAAAGCATAATTTCACCTATATTTTCCGGAGTAACATTTTCTTTTTTTACCTTTTTCACTACATTGACATATGGATTTTTTTCTTCTTCTATAATATTATTACAATTATTCGTGTCATTAATCTCTAAACTTTCAGTATTATCATCATTATTAGTATTATCATTATTATCAGTATTTTTCTCTATATTCATAAAATTTTTATAAAAAGGAACCCTTTTTTCTTCTAGTCCTTTTCTTAATTTATGAGCTGTATTACAAAGAAATAAAGCTGTTTCTTCAATTGAAGTTGTTCTTAAAACTGAGAAGCCTTTATAGTAGTTAAGAGAGAAAAGTGACGAATAAAAAGTTGTTTTATCTGGCTGTACATCTTTAAATCTATTTACTTTTTGTATATCTCCTTCTATTAAATAAATAATATTATGATTATGAAAAGAGGATCCATTTAATCGATGAGATTGTTCCTCATATCGTCCATCTTTAATACTTGATAATAGATCGGTTACACTTTTTCTCTCTATAATTAATAAATCATTCAAGTTTTCATCAGAAATAATAATATCTCCTAAAGGTAAAACCTCTATTTTTACTTCTATATCTCTGTAGGCCAATTTATTTAATATTATACCTTTTATATTAGAAATCAAGTCATGTTCTCTTATGTCTACCTTTAAAATCATATAATCATTTAATAATATTGTTATTAAATGATTATTTACTAGATATATTATATTTGTTTTATCTTTTTCTTTTTTGTTTCTTTTTAACCCATATTTCCACCATGGGTTGCACTGTAACCGTATTTCTGGGTTTGAATTGTCATATTTGGTATACAGAACAATGGAATTGATTGAGGAGCACGTAGTAGTTTACCTCTATTACTACTCATAAACCAATAACCTGTAGATGGTCCAAGACCAGCTTTTTTCATACCACCACAAACATTAGTACGATTACATATTGATGCCGCATTGCGCGCTGCTTTGCTGCCAGAATAATACACCATTTATATATACTAGTAAAATATTATAATTTACACTAAATATTTGAAAATAAAACCTCCGGCAGATATTTGTTTATTACGTAAAATTTTTTTAACTATATCATAAGATATATTTAATTCACGGCTTGCTTCAATTATTGAATTAAAATGTTTTATTTCATTTAAATCTAAATCAAATTGTATTATATTTCTAGTAGTTTTATTTCCTAAACCAATTTTATATTTATGTAATTGATTTTCTCTATTTGTAACCCATTCTAAATTTTCAATATTATTATTTAACTTATTTCCATCTTTATGATTAACTTGTTCTTTTTTATCAGGATTATCAATAAATGCTAAAGCAATCAACCGATGTAATGCAAAAGTTTTATTAAATATATATACACGAAAATATCCATTATCATTTATTTTATAATTATCCATAATTATACCAAAACTATTTTTAAACCTCCCTAAATTCGATACGAAATATTCTTTTTCTCCCATATCTATGTTTTCTAAAATCACTTTTCTCCAAACCTCATTTTCTAAATCTTCATTATTATTTTCATATTTCCAAATGAATTTATATGCACATTTGGATAATCCATTAACACAATTCCCAATCGCATTTCTGCCATTATGAACAGTTTTAGTAAGTCCATTTTCAAAAGCCCATATTCCAGCTAGTTCAATAGAATTATATTTTTCTAAAATACTATTGTTATTTTTATCTATTCGCAATACAGGTTTATTTTTATTACAAACAATTTTAATTCCATTACATCTATGAATATTATTTTCTTTTCTCGTCATCCATTCTAAATTTTCAATATTATTATTTAATTTATTTTTATCTTTATGATTTACATCAGATTTGTTCTCTAAATTTGGTATAAAAGCTAGGGCTACTAATCTATGAACTTTTAATGATTTTCTTTTCACATTGTTACACAAACTTATATGAAAGTAACCTGATTTAATATTATTCATTAAAATCCTAGCAGTCTCTTTGTTTCTAATCCTACCCCAAGTACTAACTTCATAGTTTTCATAATTTTCAATTGTTTTCCAAAGTTCCATTATGACTATATATAATATACCATTTTGTCTTTATATCCTTTTTATTAAACATATAAGAAAATCAGCTTAAAGCTTTCTCTACAATATATTGAAATGTCGGAAAAGTGTTTATTGAATGATGATGATGTAGTAAAAATGGAGGATGAGACAATGGTGTTTAACCCGTATAATCCATTAAATACAGAGATTACATTGAATGATGTTCAATCTATTCTCTCTAACTATGGAATTCCAACACATGTATTTAATATGTCTCTTTATAAACGCGCATTTGTTCATCGATCTTATACGAAACGTCCTCATTTTGAAAACCTCTCACAAAATATTACGATTGTAGATAGACCTATAGATTGTATGCCACTTAGTAGTAAATCGAATGAACGTCTGGAATTTCTAGGAGATGGAATATTAGAATTAATTACGAAATATTATTTATATCGACGTTTTCCAAAAGAAAACGAAGGTTTTATGACGGAGAAAAAAATTGCTATTGTGAAAAATGAAGCAATTGGTAAAATTGCACTGGAAATGCAGTTACATAAATGGTTAATCCTATCTAAACATGCTGAAGAAAAGAAAATACGTACTAATTTGAAAAAGTTAGGTTGTCTATTTGAGGCGTTTTTAGGAGCACTTTTTCTAGATTTTAATAAAATGGTGGTTAAAGATGAAAATGACTGGTTTCAAACCATGTTTGTTACAGGACCAGGGTTTCAAATGGCGCAGAAATTTGTAGAAAATATATTTGAAAAACATATTGACTGGATTGCATTAATACAAAATGATGATAACTATAAAAATATTCTTCAAGTGAAAATACAAAAAGAATTCAAAGTGACACCACATTATTTAGAAATAGAACATGATTTAGAGTTTGGATATAAAATGGGTGTTTATTTATGTTTAGGGCAAAGTATACATTCTGTAAATTATTCACAGGCATTGAATATTAATGAATTTAAAGATTTCAAAGAAGTACAAGAATATATACAAGTACATAACAAGATTTTATTATTTATGGGAGAAGGACAGCATAAGATAAAGAGAAAAGCAGAACAAACTGCATGTTTTGAAGCGTTAAAATATTTGGAATAAATTGGTTTTATTTTATCAAAGTGATTTTTATGAAATAAGTATTATTATATAAATAATGATTATATATAATAATATAAGATTATGAGTAGTTTAGAGGATTTAAAAAACCGTCTCATGGTAAAACCAAATATTGAGAGTTCACAAAGACAATTTACCGTTGCTATTAAAGAAAAAGAAATGGTAAAGAATAAAGAAAGTACCAAAAATAAAAAAAAACTTATTATTGAAGAACCTGACGAACCAGCTGGATTTACTATTGTAGATGAAACAAAAAAAGGTTATGATAGAGAAAGTCTGATGAAAAAAATTGCTTCTAATCGATTATCCAAAGTAACGCAAAACCCAATTATGGAAAAAATACAAGAAACGATTGCATTGGTTCCAGAGACGGAGAGAAAAAAGGAAAAAGGAAAAGATAAGAAAAAACTGAAAAAGTTAATTATTTTAGAAGAAGAGCCAGAGGAAGTGAAAGAACCAGAAGAAGAAAAGGTTTCTGAAGAGAAAAAAGAAAAAGAAGAAAAAAATATGGATGTAGAAGAAGATATTATTATTATACCAAAAAAGAGAGAGAGAAAAACAAAAAAAGCGGAAAAAGGAATTGCGGTTCTAGGTCCTGAAACCAAAGTAGAAATAACGGATAGGAAAATTCTGGATCGTCTTCCTCCAAAACAACCAAATGTAAATATCAAGGTTTCAAGTTATTATATGAATAATCGCGAAATTTTCATTAATTTTATTAATTCCATGTTGGAACCTTATAAAAAAGAACTGGATGAAAATGCTGAAAAAATCACTTGTGAAAATATTGGTCAATCCAATGGATCTTTTTCTCTCTTGACCCATCAAAAAGTTGTAAGAGATTATATAAATTTATATACTCCTTATCGAGGAATTCTTTTATACCATTCTTTAGGATCGGGAAAAAGTTGCACATCTATTGCTCTAGCAGAAGGAATGAAAGACTCTAAAAGAGTAATTGTAATGACCCCAGCTTCACTTCGACGAAACTATATGGAAGAATTGAAAAAATGCGGTGATCCTATGTATAAAAAAAACCAATTTTGGGAATTTATTCCTACTACTGATCCAGAAAGAATTAAAATTCTCTCTCAAGTTCTCAATTTATCTGCTGAATATATTAAAAAACATGGAGGTGCATGGTTAGTTAATATTAAAAAACAATCGAATTATCCCAACTTATCCGCCCAAGAAAAGAAATCTCTCGACGACCAAATTGATGAAATGATTAGGAATAAATATACTTTTATTAATTATAATGGTCTTCGTAATAAACGCTTAGAAGAACTAACAAATGGTTATACTACAAATTTATTTGATAATTGTGTAATTATAATTGATGAAGCACATAATTTAATCAGTAGAATTGTCAATAAAATTAAAAAAGAAAAACCAATCGCAGAAAATAATGAAGGAGAGAAAGAACATTCTCCTAAATTTCTTTCCACAAAGTTATATGAATATTTAATGAGTGCAACTAATGCTCGTGTTATTTTACTTACTGGAACTCCTATTATTAATTATCCTAATGAATTTGGAATACTTTTCAATATATTAAGAGGATATATAAAAACGTGGCATATACCATTAGACGTGAAAACGAGTAAAGCAACGAATAGAGATACACTTAAAGAATTATTTATAAAAGAAAAAGTGTTAGATTATCTTGATTATACACCTTCTAGTCGTGTTTTATCTATTACTCGAAATCCCTTTGGTTTTAAAAATAAAGTTGACAAAAAAGGATATCATGGTGTTTCAAATAATAGAAAAAATAATGTGGGAGAAATGGAATTGGATACTGAGTATATAAGCGACGATGCGTTTAAAAAACGCGTGTTGTCTATTTTAAAAAGTAACGACATTGAAGTATTACCTCAGGGAATAAAAGTCAAAAATTATAAGGCGTTACCAGATGATTTTGATTTATTTAATGATGAATATATAGACTCTTCAACCAATGAATTGAAAAATATAGATAGTTTAAAAAGACGAATTATTGGCCTGACTTCTTATTTCCGTAGCGCACAAGAAGGATTACTGCCTAAATTTAATAAAACACCAGATGACTATCACATTATAAATATACCAATGAGTAATTTTCAATTTAAAATTTATGAGGATGCAAGAAAAGAAGAGAGAAAACTTGAAAAGCAATCAAAAAAAAAGGGACCATCTAAGGGACCAGACGATATTTATAAGGAAGCATCATCAACCTATCGTATTTTTTCGAGATTATTTTGTAATTTTGTTATGCCAAATAGACCCACCCCACGCGAATTTAGAATGGCGCCTGGTAATTGGACTACTGTAAATCCTAATATTTTTATTGATAATACTTTAGAAAAGTCTATTACTATGAATATTCGAAACCAATTGAAACCAATTCTTGAAAATATACTTGGATTTATTACAGAAAAAGCAGAAAAAGAAATATGGTCTAATAAAATTAATATGCAATTAAATGCATATGTAAGTACTGTTTTAAAAGGTGAAAAATCTAATTCGGATAAAATAATTAAAGAAATTATTAAATATTTTAATCAAATAAAGAAGTTGACGAAAATAAGTAAAGAAAATAAAAAAATTATTGAAAATAATATCGATAATTTTGAAAAACTAGTTTTAATTTTAACTAAGGAAATTGAAGAGGAGGGAGAAAAAATTAAACAGGAACAAAGAAAGATTAAAGAAATGAATGAAGAGAAAGAAAAGGGTGAGGATAAAGGCAAAGCCTTTCTTATGAATATATTTGTTACTTTATTAAAAGAGGCCAAAAAAGCGGAGGAAATACAAGATGTTAATAATGACGAAGAAGGTGAAGTTGAAGGAGATGAAATTCTAGAAAGAGTAGGTGGAAAGGATTATAAAGAGAGAATAGAAAATATTCTTCACTTTTTAAAAGATCATGGCAAAGATTATTTAACTCCTGAAGCATTGGAAACCTATAGTCCCAAATTTCTTTCCATGTTGGAAAATATACAAGATCCAGAATACATTGGTCTTCATTTAGTTTATAGCCAATTTCGTACATTAGAAGGAGTAGGAATATTTAGTCTTGTTTTGAATAAAAACGGTTTTGCACGATTTAAAATTAAAAAAAATGCATTGGATATTTGGGAATTAGATATGAAGGAAGAAGACTTGGGGAAACCAACGTATGCCCTTTATACAGGGACAGAGAGTGCAGAAGAAAAGGAAATTATACGTAATATTTATAATAGTTCTTGGGATTATATACCAACTAATATTGCAAATGAGCTGAAAAAAATTGCGAATAATAATAATTTGGGTGAAATAATAAAAGTGCTTATGATTACCTCTTCAGGATCCGAGGGAATTAATTTACGAAACACACGTTTCGTACATATTATGGAACCATATTGGCATCCAGTACGAATGGAGCAGGTAATTGGTAGAGCAAGAAGAATTTGTAGTCATAAAGATTTACCTGTTGCGTTGCAAACAGTCGAGGTATTTGTTTATTTAATGGTATTTTCAGCTGAACAATTAAAGAGTGATGATTCTATTGAACTAAAAAATAAAGATCTTAGTAAATCCTTACCAAAAGTCCCTATTACAAGTGACCAGTATTTGTTTGAAATATCAAATATCAAAGAAAATATAAGTTCACAATTGACCAAAATAATTAAAGAAACGTCTTTTGATTGTAATTTATATTCACATGGACTAGAAAACCTGGTATGCATGAATTTTGCAGATCCAACAAATACCGCATTTTCTTATAGTCCTGATTATTCAAAACAACAAAGTGATGTTAGTGTCAAGACCAATAAGAAAAAAATAGAATGGACTGGGAAAGCCATTACAATATATGGGGTAGAATATGTATATAGGAGAATGTCTCCCCAAGTATTGAATATATATGATTTAAATAGTTATAAACAAGCATTAGAGAATTCCGATATAAATCCACTTTTGATCGGAACCTTAGAACTTAATAACAAAGGAGAACAGGTATTTAAAATGATTAGTTAGATTAGTGAGATTTGTTAGATTAGTGAGATTAATAAGATTTGTGAGATTAATAAGATTTGTTAGATTGAATACATTATTTTACAAAATTAAAATTTAGAATTAATTATTCCAGTATTTTGTTATATTTTATATTAATAATGAAATAATTAATTCTAAATTTTCTCTGTCTTCATCATCCATAGAATAATACCGATAGGTAATATCATAATAATATGATATTAGAGGTGAATAATTTCCAAGTAAAACATTTTCTTTCATATAAAGAATTTGCAAGATTTTTTCTTTCAAACTTTTATAGATATTATTGAAAACAACTACCCTCATAGATGTATTTCTAACCCTATGCTGAAATATGGTAAACTTATTCATATTTATATTTATCGATTTTCCACAAATGGATAAAATAAATAGACAATAGATAATTATTTCTATCTTCATATTATTAATTAATAAATTATTTTATATTTAAATAATTCATTAATTGAAAATCAATTTTAAATGAAAATAAAATTATATGAAATGAAATAAAATAAAAATTATATGAAAAAATTATATGAAAAATTAAACTGAATACTTAATTGAATATACTTAATTTGATTTATTTTCTTTCATCCATACCAAGATATTATTTATTGTTGTATTCATATCTTCCATTTTCGAAAACATTATTTTTATATCTTCTTTTAAACTATCTAGATCAGTATTCGGTATAATTATTTCATTTCTATTTATTTTCTTTAGTTTAGAAAAAATATTTATTTCTTTTTTTTCATTTAAATTCTCATTCAAATCACTGTCATTTAAATCACTGTCCTTTAATTCATTATTTAAATCACCATGTAAATCACCATGTAAATCATCATTTTCAAATTGAATTAAATCCGGATTCCACGAAATATGCTTAGGATTATTTAAATAAGAATTTAAACTAGAGTTTGAAGAATTCGACTTTGAAGAATTCGACTTTGAAGAATCCGACTTTGAAGAATTCGACTTTGAAGAATTAGAATTAGAACTAGAATTTAAATGTATAATATCATTGACTGGATTATCTATTTCATTTTCAATTTTAATAAATTTAATAGGACCTGAAGTAACAGTTTCCATAATTTTTGTTTTTTTAATCGAAGTTTCGATAGGCTTTATCCAGTTTTCATCTGTAGAACTTTGTTTAAAATATTCTTCTTCCATTCTACGCTGTTCAACCATTTTATTCACTAATAATTCACTTTCTGTCAATGGAGTATCTAATTTATCCGAAAAATTGGGAGTTTCTGGAATATAATTTTTAATTGCATTAGAAAATTCGTTTTGTTTTTCTTGCAACTCACGATCAAAATTATCTAGTTTTTTCTTTTTAATTTCTTCAATGGTAACTAATTCCGGAGTTTCTTTTAGATTAATGATGTGATTTTTTGGAGTATATGTCTGCGTAGGTGACTGTTTATGTGTATGTGTATACGTCTGTTTATGCTGATGAATTAAAGAGGTAATATAGTTTAAAATAAATACTATAAATCTCTTATTTAATTCTTGCAAATTTTTCACTTTTCCCTTTTCTTTTTCAAAAAAATCGTACAAAGTTGATTGTATAAATTGAATTACATTTTCGACGAATTCATTCGATTGTTTTTGAATAATTTCTTCCTCTTGGATTACTAGCCAAATTAAATTTATATTTTTAGTAGATAAAAATTCATTAATTGACATTACTATATTTTATTATAAATATTTATATACTTTTAAATATTTATATACTTTTAAGCTAATTTATAATTCATCATTAAAAAAGACTTTTCTAAACTGCTGCATATATTCATCTTTAAGAACATGGGTTTTCAAATAATGACTTGTTATTTTATCTTCCAACATATGTACGATAAAAAATAAGGAATAGATACCACATTCGGTATTTCCATATTGATGTTCAATTGGATGATTTTGATCGAATTCACATACTATTTTTGGAGTTAACATATTTCCTTGCTCTGTTATCTTATCTACAAATTTTTTAATTTGCGGTGGCACCGGATCACCAGTACTATCAAAATAAAATATTTGGTTTTTTTTCAAATTAATAAATAATGAAACCCAATGAGAACCACTTTTATAATGAGGATCCAAGTTAAAGACTACTCCAATCTTTTTCTTTCCATTTTTAATCTGGTTAGCTAGATTAAAATGACATAATTCATCCCATACACATTCTCCATACATTTTTTTCTTATCGTAATCAATTGGAGATGGACCAATAAATTCAAAACACTTATATGCCTTTTCATATTGTTTCATTACTTTCATAATATCAACACTAGATAACCATTCATTTGGATTGGTTTTCCATTCAGATGGAGATTCGGGGGCAAAGGATTCTTTCAATTCATCATCTAAATTTCCTATAGTGAAATTTTGTTTTAACCAACAGGATTCTTTATTACATACATTTTTCATATATTCACTCAGTTTTTTCCATATTTCTTTTGGTTCATTTGTAATAATTAATTCATCTGGATGACGACTATTCCATAAATTACGTAGTTTATAAAGCGACTCATCCGTATAACAAGAAAAACTATTCATCTTATTTTTTTCTTTTGGACTACATTGTAGTTTTAAAATTGTAGTTTTTTTATTTTTATTTATACTTTTATTTATACTTTTATTTATACTTTTATTCATATTTTTATTCACATTTTTATTCATATTTTTTTTTCTAGTTGATCTGAATTTAATTTTTCTTTTTTTATTCGTATTTTTGCTATTCTTCATCCTACTCTTCATCCTAATTATTAGTAATATTTTTCTTTTTACAAATACCTTTATTTTTCAAATAAGGTTCATGTAAATCAATATCTTTTTGAAGTGGAATAATCGGTTCATCTTTTTTTAAAATTGTTCTTTTTACATATTTATCAAGTGGATTTATTTTAATAGAACGCATTATTAAATTATCTGCTTCTTTAACAGTATTTGGATTTTCACTATCAATACTATATTCTACATTATCTAATAAATCTAAATTATCCAAACCTTCTAATTCACTATATTCTTCTTGAAGGATATCTGACTTATCTAGAGTTTGAAAATATTCGACACATGTTTTTATATATATTTCGAAAGCTTTTTTAACATCTGGTAATATTTCATCTTTTGTTTCTTGAAATAGGAGCAAATCTTTTGTTAAATTCAAAATTCTTTTTCGATAAAATTTTTTATCTTTGCGATTGGCGTTTTTTAAAGAATTCCTGTTATTTATTTTATTATAATTTTCTTTATTAATTAAGTAATCTAAAGTTATTTGATTAATATAGTTTTCAGACATAATACTTTGATATATTTTTATATATTAAAATAGTGATTAAAACTCTCTTATTTTATTATTCTTCTCTTATTATCTTATTCTTCTTTTAATTGAGCTCTGGTAGAATTATGAAATGTGGAATAACCCAAATTTAGTTTATTAGGATTAAAATCACAGAATTTTTCTTCTTTAAATAATAGGTCATGTGGTTGTGTTACTACCTTTGAATTTTGGAAATTCCATTGATAAAGATCACTAGTAGAATTTGGAACATATTCTTTTTGACTACATTTTTGAAGAGCAAAAATTTGATTTCTTAAAATGGATTCTTCATTTACGCTATATCCAGACCATGGCGACTCTCTATTTCCTGGGTTAAAAGTGGTTTCCACATTATAAGTAGGATTTTGTATCATTGGAACTTCTATTTTTCTTCTAGGATCCACAATTGGCATAATAGAATATTTTGTCATCACAGGTCGAACATCTAAATAAGCTTGTAATGGTTTGGATGGTATATTTCTATCATAAATACGAGTATTTGTTTCTTTCCTAATACTAGAACAACTAGGAGGATTAGCTGTTGCGTTTAACATATTAATATTATTCAATATTATTTTATTATTTCTTTTTAACAAATTATATAAAAAGATATTAATAATATTATTAGTTAAGACTAATGTGTAGTATATTTTCTATCTTGAATAATGATAACCTTTTTTCTAAAGAGTTTATTAAATCTCAGTTTGAAAAAGGAAAAGTAGTAGGTCCTGGAAATTCACAATTATCACATAATATTCAATCCACCTTTGGATTTCATCGAATACCTAACAATAGTTCAAAACTACCAATTATTATAAATGATGATATATTTTTAATTTGTAATGGTGAAATTTATAACTACAAGGAATTATATCAATTAATGAATGTTACTCCAACTACTCAATCTGATTGTGAAGTTATTATACATTTATATAAATTATATGGAATTGAAGAAACACTAAATATGTTGGATGGTGTATATGCTTTTGTATTATTTGATTATCGTATAAGTAATAAAGATCTTACCTGTAAATGTTATGTAGGTCGTGATCCATTTGGTATTCATTCATTATTTATAATGAAATCTACTGATCCAAAAAAAAATCTTATTGCATTTGCTTCAGAAGACACTGTATTGAATGAGTTTCAACCCATGTTTGTGAATGATTATACTTTGCAGCAATTTCAACCTGGTACTTATAGTTATTATTCATTATCAAATAAGGTATTATCTAAATGGATACCTGAAAAAGAAAACATTGTATATTTTATTCCATCCTTTCCTAAAACATTGATAAATAATTCAGTTACTAATGAATTTATGTATAATATAATGGATAGTATTCGTGATAGTTTAAAAAATGCTGTTTATAAAAGATGCAGGATTACAGAAAAACCAATAGCAGTACTTTTATCTGGCAGTCTTGAAAGTAGTTTAATTGCTGCATTGGTTTCACAATATTATATCGAGACTTTTGGTCATAATAAATTAGAAACATATAGTATTTTTACACAGGATTTAATACATGCCAAAATAGTTGCAGATTATATTGGTTCCAGTCATACAGAAATTGTTTTTACGGAAAAAGAAATTAGTGATACTATTCTGAGTGATACAACTACCGTTAGAGAAAACTATTTGGTCGGAAAATATATTGCCCAACATAGTTCTGCTAAAGTAATTTTTAATGGTGATGGTTCGGATGAAGTGTGTGGAGGAAAATGTCAAGATCCTATTGAATTTGATAAGGAGACTAGAAGATTACTAAAAGATATCCATCTTTTTCACGATAGATGTATTTCTTATCATGGACTAGAACTATGTATGCCATTTCTTGATATAGAATTTGTAAATAATTATATTTCTATTCCAGCGTTTGTTCGTAGTAATGAATATTTCAAGGATAAGGGAATTTATATAATTGAGAAATTTTTATTAAGAGCTAGTTTTTCTTCTTTAGGAGGACGTATTTTGGAGAAGCAGATTTTACCAGATGAAATTCTATGGAAATCCACTGAAAAAGAAAATTTTTAAGACAAGAAAATTTATGAACAAGAAAATTTATGAACTAGATAATCTATAGTAATATATAAAGAATGGGTTATTGGAAAAAATATATCCATCGATCACAGGAAATATTTTTTGAGTGGTTTATAATATCCATGTATGTGGCTTATATTGCAATTGCAATTGGTCTTCTTCCCACGTTTCCACTTTATTTAACTTATTTGAATAATTTTATTCATATTTATATTTGTTTATTTATTTTATATAGATTTAATCCTTTTCGACACGTTAAATTTTCAGAATTAGATAGAAAAATTGTTTTTAGTTCAGGGCTTATTTTATTTACCACTTTTATTCTTGATTCTAGTACATTAAACTGGTTTAAACAATTATTAAAGTTATAATTATTTATTTTATAAAATTATTGAGTTATAATTATTTTATTTATAAATTAAATTAGTTATTATTTTTCCGCGTTTTATTGAAATTTTTATTTCTTTTATATTTGGTTTTTTTATTTTTTGATATAGAATGATTAAAAAAATACTGTAAATGTATCATTATTTCTTTACTAACAACCTTATCTAACTCGGTTTCTTCTTTAGTTTTTTGAATAAACGTAAATTGATAATTATTCATTAATTTCATCATTGTATTAGAAAAATCATTCTTGTCAAATTTCAATCCGTATTTACTTTTTTCAAATCGTTTTATCATTTCCTCAAATGTCAAGTCATGAACGTATGGCTTTACATGAATATAATAAACATTTTTATTGGACATTTCAGGGAAATAAGTATCATCCATATAACATATTTCTGCATTGATCGGAATTTTACTGCACTTGATTAGATCATGGAATGTTTTATCATGAGTAGTTCTGCAAATTTCTAGTCGTTTTCCATTCACTTTAAAAGCGGATATAATTTGATCGAATAATTTAGTTTTAATCTTTTCTTCAAAATAAGAAATAATTTTTTCTGCCCATAAATCGGTACCTTGGTTATTTGTATAGATTAATAATTTATTACAGCATTTATTTTGTTTTTTATGTTTTAAATAATTAAGTATTGGAATAATATTTGGTCTTATAAATTCCGGGAATAAATCAAGTATTTCATTAAAGTTTGGTATTATAAGTCCTGAATTTATATTATCGGAAACATATTTATTAAGACAATCCCAGAATATTCCAAACTCTACAAAGTATCCTAGAGTTTCGTCTAAATCAAAGATAACTATTTTCATTTATTATCTCTAGATAATAAATTATTGCCATATTATTATTTTTAAAATAAAATACTATATATATGTCTGGAAATTACAAACTAAATACACCAGCCGGTTTTTATACTTCACCTAATTATATATATACAAATCCTCTACCTGCTGAAGGTATTGGTTATTCAGTAAAGATTTTTTATTCTGGAGGTGGTGAAGAAAATGTGATTTTTACTAATAAAAAAATTCAATCTATTAATGATATTAGTTTAGCAAGTTCTCTTGATGCAAATTTTAACTTCGTATATCCAAATGGTGATGGTAGTCCTTTAAATCAAATATTTTATCCATTTTTAAACGGTTCTAATATTGTAATAAATGGTGGTTTAACAACTACACAATTGGGTTACACTATAACTTTTGTTGGTGCACAATTTCCTCCAGGTGGTCCATGCGTTTTCCAATTTACTGCAGTAGCTGCTGCTCCAACGGAAACTCCATCGGCATTAGTACAATAAAAATATTATATTATATTATATAATAATATATATATGTCTTTTACGTTTGAAATAAACCTGCCTGTTGGAGAATGGATAGTTAATTTTAACAAATATACTGGATTTTATGATAGTCATTCATATGGACTACCTACTACTTGGAGTGGAGGTTCTTCTTTGGTTGTTAGTTTTACAAATAGTGGTATTCAAACTACTGGAAATCCTGTTATAGCTTTAGCTACAACTCTTATCGTAAATAATGGAGAGTTTGGGGAGGGTACATATGTTGCTTATCCTGCTTTTATAATGACATTATATCCATTTCTAAACGGTCCAAATGTTGCAATATTGGGAGGTGCTACAGTTAAATCTGATACAACATATAATGGTTTATATTATAACGTAACTTTTCTTGGTGCCCAATACTCAACATCTAGTTCGTATAATTTAGTTTTTAACTATGTACCTATTTACCCAACAGAAACTTATTCGGCATTTATTCAATAAAATAAAAATATTATAATAATATATATATATGTCTTTTGAGTTTTTTCTTCCATTAGATAATATTCAATGGAGCATTTACCCATATCAACCAAATAATCCGTCTGGGTTTTATGACGTATATACTAAGACATATCCGTTGCCTAGTACATCTAGTACAGCTTTGGATGCAGAATATCCAAGTGGTAGTAGTTATACTAGTAGAAGTTACTCCTATATAACTTATACAATAAGTGATATTCAACCTCCTGCATCTGAAAACCCTGATATAACTTTAGCAACTACACTTAATATAGCATGTACAATTAATTCAAATTCTTTTACTTTTACTTTTAATATGGTATTATATCCTTTTCTAAATGGTTCAAATGTTACGATAAATGGTGGTGCAATAACTAACTTAACCTCATATGATGGTGTTACTGGTGAAAATGCTGGTGTTACAATAACTTTTCTTGGTGCACAATATTCTACAACTGGCTCGTATAATTTAGCTTTTTTATATAAAACTCCTTCAACAGAAACTTATTCGGCATTTAATCAATAAAAAATAAAATATTATATATATATATATATATATATGTCTACATTAGCTGTTGATTTAGGAGAATATTGGTTTCAAAATGATGGATATATTCCTATATCTGGTTTTTATACAACTAATACTGAAAACCCTTTACCGACAACATCTTATATAATATATACATTTGGTGATTATTCTGCTCCAGGATACAGTGATGCAAGTACTTTTAAAAATAGTGTTATTCAACCTCCTGAAAGTCCTGATATATCTTTAGCAACTACTCTTGAAATTAATTATTTAGGTAGTACTGGTATTGTACCAGGTTATACTACGGCTACTTATACTTATAGTGGTCTTTTTAAGATAACATTATATCCATTTATTAACGGTTCCAATATTGTAATAAATGGAGGTGCAATAACAACAACAACAAATTTAACTTATACTGATACTAATGGTAGTAATACCCAAAATGGAAGTTATGCTGGATATAAAGTAACTGTTTTAAGTCAATCTTTTCCTTCAAGTTCTACAACTTGTACGTTATATTTTAGTGTCGAAACTGCTCCATCCGCATCTAATCAATAAAAAATAAAATATTATATTATATATGTCTACATTAGCTGTTGATTTAGGAACTGGATGGTTTTTACCAAATAATTATTATTCCCCACCAGGTGGGTTTTATACAGTTACTGAAAGTACAACTCCTTTACCAACAACATCTTATAATTTATATACTTCAGATAGTTTTGAAGCAGGTAATAATATTAGTACTTGTAAAAATAGTGTTATTCAACCTCCTGAAAGTCCTGATATTTCTTTAGCAACTACTCTTGAAATTAATTATTTAGGTAATACTAATATTAGTGGTGGCAACACTTATACTAATAGTGGTCTTTTTACAATAACATTATATCCATTTATTAACGGTTCTAATATTGTAATAGGTGGAGGTGCAACAACAACAGCAAGAAATTTAACTTATAGTACTAATGGTGTTGAAAATGCCCAATATGGCAATATGGCTGGATATACAGTAACTGTTTTAAATCAATCTTTTTCTGCAAGTTCTACAAATTGTACGTTATATTTTAGTGTCGAAAATGCTCCATCCGCATTTAATCAATAAAAAATAAAATATTATATTATATTATATATGACTGTAACTTTTTTCAATTATTTATCCTTCCCATCCGGTTTTTATACTTCATCTACTTATAAATATACAAATCCACTACCTGCTGTTGGTACTGGTTATACTGTACATGTCAATTATACAGATCCACCTAATGAAAATGTATCGAGATATTATGGAATTACAAATTATACAAATAAGCAAATTCAATCTATTAATGATATTAGTTTAGCAACTACTATTGATGTTCCAATTATTCAAGATGCAGGCGGTAATCCTGGTGAACCTCAACTACTTTTTAATATAACAATATATCCTTTTCTAAACGGTTCAAATATTGTAACAAATGGTGGTGCAACATATACATTCGGTAGTGATACTTATACTTTAATAAGTACTCAATTTCCTCCAAGTGGTCCATATATTTTTTATTTTAGTGTAACTGCTTCAACGGCAACTGCAACGGC
>Ga0209550_10000006_pt1 | contig 129892 bp, 123 predicted proteins | sample LauGreSuBDMM15SN_2_FD_187567 | JGI IMG/M metagenome (GOLD analysis project Ga0209550, IMG submission 187567) | Freshwater lake microbial communities from Lake Michigan, USA - Su13.BD.MM15.SN (SPAdes) (version 5) | ecosystem: Environmental > Aquatic > Freshwater > Lake | place: Lake Michigan... | reverse complement strand
TCGTTACGCCATTCGTGCGGGTCGGAACTTACCCGACAAGGAATTTCGCTACCTTAGGACCGTCATAGTTACGGCCGCCGTTTACTGGGGCTTCGATCAAGCGCTCTCACGCCATCAATTAACCTTCCAGCACCGGGCAGGCGTCAGACCCTATACATCATCTTCATGATTTAGCAGAGCCCTGTGTTTTTGATAAACAGTCGCTACCCCCATTTCTGTGCCACCATTCTTTGGTTACCCAAAGATGGCCATCCTTCTCCCGAAGTTACGGATGCATTTTGCCTAGTTCCTTCAGAGTACTTCTCTCAAGCGCCTTGGTATGTTCAACCCATCCACCTGTGTCGGTTTTGGTACGAGCTATAGTGGGGCTATTTCCTGGAAGCAACCAGTTCGCACCTTCAATCCAATAAGAAGATACAAACTAGAAAACTCCGTCACTCACCACTTGGTTCAGGAATATTAACCTGATTTCCATCGACTACGCCTTTCGGCCTCGCCTTAGGTCTCGACTAACCCTACGCAGATTAACTTTACGCAGGAAACCTTGGATTTTCGGCGAAAGTGTTTCTCACACTTTTTATCGTTACTCATGTCGGCATTCTCACTTGTGATACCTCCAGCAAACCTGACGGTTCACCTTCATCGGCTTACACAACGCTTCGCTACCACTTACTTAATAAATTAAGTAAATCCATGTCTTCGGTGTATCACTTTAGCCCCGTTACATTTTCGGCGCAGAAAGACTTGATTAGACCAGTGAGCTATTACGCTTTCTTTAAAGGATGGCTGCTTCTAAGCCAACCTCCTGGTTGTTTTGGTCTCTCCACATCCTTTCCCACTTAGTGATAACTTAGGGACCTTAGACGATGGTCTGGGCTGTTTCCCTTTCGACAACGGACCTTATCACCCGCTGTCTGCCTGCCATATTGAACTCGTTGGTATTTGGAGTTTGTTAAGGTTTGGTAAGTCTTTTGGACCCCCTAGCCTAGACAGTGCTCTACCCCCAACGGTAATTATATGACGCCCTACCTAAATAGATTTCGCGAAGAACCAGCTATATCTAGATTTGTTTAGCCTTTCACCCCTAGCCACAGCTCATCACGTAATTTTGCAACATTAATGTGTTCGGTCCTCCAGTAAGTGTTACCTCACCTTCAACCTGGCCATGGCTAGATCATCTAGTTTCGGGTCTAATTCGCCGTACTCAGTCGCCCTGTTAGGACTCGCTTTCGCTGCGCCTACACCTTACGGCTTAAGCTCGCACGACAAAATTAACTCGCCGACCCATTATACAAAAGGTACGCTATCACAAGACACATTGCTGTGCTCGCTCTAACTGCTTGTAGGCATTCGATTTCAGTTTCTATTTCACTCCCCTTATCGGGGTTCTTTTAACCTTTCCCTCACGGTACTTGTTCACTATCGGTCATAGATGAGTATTTAGGCTTGGATGAACTGGTCCACCCATGTTCAGACAGGATTTCACGTGTCCCGCCCTACTCGTGCCTAAAAAGTTACTACTTTAAATACGGGGCTATCACCCTCTATGGCTTACCTTTCCAGGTAATTCTTATAAGTAACTCTCTAGGACTGGCCTGTTCCGCGTTCGCTCGTCACTACTAACGGAATCTCTGTTGATGTCTTTTCCTTCAGCTACTTAGATATTTCAGTTCACTGAGTTTCGCTTTCTTGGTCTATTTTATTCAACCAAGAATAATCTCTAAAAGAGATTGGATTGCTCCATTCGGAAATCCTCGGATCAAAGCCTATTGGCGGCTACCCGAGGCTTATCGCAGCCTATTACGTCCTTCATCGCCTATCTATGCCAAGGCATCCGTCGAATGCCCTTATTTTGTTTATTTGAGTAAATACTATGTACAGAATAAAACCTGCACATTTTAATCATGAGTAACAAATCAAGGAACTATTTTGTTTTTTTGAATTTTGCAAATATTGTTTTAGCGTTATTGCTAACGCCGCAACGTTAATTTGCGGTATTCTCTAACTATCAAATATTCACGATGTCAAATAACTAATTCTTCTTATGAAGAATTCGGGATCTCTATATTAATAGAGCGCCGCCCGTGTGGCGTAAATAACAAGCTAACAAAAAAGACAAAAATTTAAACCCGACTTGAAAAATTAATCTCAAGCCTAATTTAAAAATGCTTGTCGTACTGATTGTTATACTTGGCCTTTTTTAGTGACTTCGAAATTTTCATTTCGTAATCAAACTTCAAAAGGGGCGCAAATTAAACAACTATATTTCTTCTTTGTCAACTGCTTTTTTGAAAATATTTTTAATATGCCTCAACCACTCTCTTTCAAGGGCGCTCAAATTATTTTTATAAATAATGTAAATTTTTTTATGATAATTATTTAGCCATTTTTTATGAGAAGCGCTTAAAAGTTTAAAATTAATTAAATTAGGATCTATTGGCGCCAAAGTAAGTGTGCGAAAGCTTAGGAAGCCATTATCGCTGCATTTTTCGACTAACATTAGGTTTTCAATCCTGATTCCGTAGGCGTTTTCTTTGTAAAAACCTGGCTCGTTAGAAAGAATCATGCCTGGGAGAAGTTCTGCGCTGCCACGTTTACTAATTGAGCACGGGCCCTCATGCACAGAGAGGAAGCTGCCGACGCCGTGACCAGTGCCGTGATCGTAATCTTTGCCAGCAAGCCAAAGTGGCGCTCGAGCTAAAGCATCGAGCTGTACGCCCGTTGTGCCACACGGAAATTTTGCCATTGCTAAGGCGATGTGGCCCCGCAAAACCAGCGTAAAATCATTGATCATTTCTGCAGTTGGCTTGCCAATTGCAATAGTGCGCGTAATATCGGTGGTGCCTTGTGGATATTGGCCTCCAGAGTCTATAAGATACAAAGAATTGCCGCTAATTTTTTTGTTAGTTGCTGGCGATGAATGATAGTGAATAACCGCGCCATTTGATGCAAAAGATGAAATTGAGCGAAAGCTTGGATAGAGAAAATCTTGATGTTGCTGACGCAGCTTGAGCAGCTTCTGCTCTGCTTGCAACTCATCTATAGTACCTTGTTTTTTTTCAACCCAAAACAAAAATTTTGTTACTGCTAATCCATCGATTTCGTGAGATTTTATTGCGCCAGAAATTTCAGTTTTATTTTTGCAAGCCTTGAGAGTTAAGGCCGGATCTTGTTTTTCGATTACTTTAAAATTATCGGAAATTATTTTATAGAGCCAAAAATTTGTTGCTGAAGGATCGATTTGTATTTCTTTTAATTTCTTGCGAAGGCTTGATAATCTAAGGTTTACGCCACTAGGATGAACAAGATTTACATTTTTTAATTTTGCTTTTGTTTTGTTATCGAGACGATTTTCGTCAACAAATAAATCAACTTTTCCATCTTTGAATAAAATTGCACAAGCGGCTAGAAGTGGCGTAAATTCTATATCTGCAGCCCTTATGTTTAATAACCAGCAAACCGATTCTGGACGATTAAATAGAATTGCATCGGTTGTTAAATTGCTAATTATTTTTTTACGCTTTGCTAGAGAATCTTCTCCGCTGTAGGGTAAATCGTGGAAAAAGATTTTTGATGATTGTGGTTGCGGCCTGCTTTTCCAAATTTTATCAACTGGGTTTTCATCAATAAATACAAGCTTTGCCGCACTTTCATCGACTATTTTTTGCAACGCGCGAACAAAATTTATACTTAATAATTTTGCATCGATTGCGATTGTTTCTGATTTTTTTACATTGTCTTTAATCCATGAAAATAAAGGCGTGGTGGCAATATTAAAAATTTTGTAATCACTTAAATTTAACTCTTGCTTTGCCTGTAAAATATAGCGCCCATCTGTAAAAAATTGGTGTTTATTCTTGCCTATTATTATTGTAGCATTAGATCCTGTGAAGCCGCTTAAATACTGGATTCTCTTTTGATTTTCTGGCAAATATTCTAAAAAAAATTCATCAGAATTTGGCAAGATAAAATGATCTATTTTTTGTGAGGCTAAAATTTTTTTTAACTGCGAAGGAAATATTTTTGACATTTTAAAAATTATTAAGTTGCGTATTTTTTACACATATTAATGTGTTTGAATAAAGGCATATCCAAATATTTTTTAAAGAACCAATTATCCAAGTCTTTGTTCATTAGCGCTTTGATCTAAAGCACTAGCGCCTCTTTTTGCAACAACAGAATCTGGCTCTAAGGCACTAGCGCCGCTTTTTGCAACAACAAAATCTGGAGGAATGCTACTCTCCCAATCCATTTTGACTAAAGATGACGACTCTAGCGACCCATCGGCAACTTGCGCCAAATCAATAACGCGCTTCATGCTTTCTATATCTCGCGACATTACGGCGCGAATCACATCTGGCAAAGCAAGATCTTCATCTAATGAAGGCGCAGAAGCGTCGCCTTGCGATGTGTCGGGAAATTTTATACAACCACCTCCAGATATAATTACAGCAAGCACTCTTCTTTCTTCTGTGGTTAAAGCGTCATTATATGCGCAATTATGTATGTTTCCGTCATCGCCTACTATTTCATCCCTCCAAACTTCTGCGAATTTTTTAACATCAAAAGCGTCGCCATCAAAACTGTAGGAAATAATTTTTTCGTAAGAATTATACGCGCTTTGCAAAATATCTTTGCGTAGCGCTTCTTTATCTGAAGCTGTTGCGGCATCATCTAAACAATCTTGCAAAATATAATTTAGTCCGACTTGTATTTTGTTTGCAAGCTGTGCATCGCTGTCTTTTTCATCGGTTTTTGTTGCCAAAATTTTGCTTACGTTGCGCTTTAAAGCGTAGTGCGCAATCATTTTTTTAGTGTTATTTTTTGGCGCCTCAGAACCATGAATAGATAAATCTGCGGTTTTACTTCTTGGATAAGAGCCGCTATCAAGCAACAACTTAACAACCCCTCTATTTATATTGCGAAACGACAAGGTAGCAAAAATTGCCGTATTACCCGATGCATCTTTCCACCATAAAGGGTGATCTGAATTTATTGGTCGATCTTGATATAAATCTATAATATTTTTTACAATATTAAGATCTCCGCCCTTAACCGCAGCAAACCACAACTCTTTATGAAAATCATGATCGAGAGTCTCCCACTTACTTTTTTCAATATAATAACCCAGAATAAATCGCCTAAGCCTCGCCTTATTTAAATCATCACCACTTTCTTGACCAAAAACATTTTGATCTGGCTCTTCTGACAAAGTATATATTAGCAAACTCACGCGATCTTGATCGGTTAAAAGGTTCTTTAAGACGTATTTATTTGCCCAGGTCCTTGGATTGTCGTTATCAAGGGCAGCTTCTGGCGGATAAAAAGACAAAATATTTGCAACTCTATTTGCAACCACCATTTTGCTGTAAGAAGCCCCTAGATCACCAATATCAACAACCTGCGCTAACCAAAATATTTGCCTCACTATTGGGCCCACACAATTTCCACATAGCCTTACCTAACGCACTATGGAATCTTGCGGCATCAGCCCTAAAAATATGATTGAGAGAATTTTGATAAAATAATTCGGAGTGCAACTCTTGGGCTGTTTTTAAAAATATAGTCGCATCTTCACTTAATGTATTTGGCGCAGATTTTTCCTTATCGTAAAGCAAAAATTGCGCTATTAGCGGATCTTCAGTTATAGGCCGAACCTCTTTTTCAAGAGCCCTTTTTAAGTATATACTTTTTTGAGAAGGAGTTAGCGCTTCCCAATCTTTTGCTATAAAATTTATTTTAGGATTAAATAGTGCAGCGCTATCTTTCGGTTTTGGGTTTTGTGGCAATTTTGGGTTTTGTGCCAACTCAGATTCAGATTTTAAATCTTTTAATTTTTTTGCCAACTCATATCCAGGACCTAATTTCGACATTTTATTTAAAATAAATAATTAACTAATGGTTCTTAGATTTCTAATTCTAGATTTTTTTAACACAAGTATTTTAAAGGTGAGATGCTGGTTTTAAAAAACTTGAGCCATAAATAATTGATTATCAGATTTTAGTTTTGGCAATAAAAAACCTTGTTGACAATATTGATAATGATTATCATAATCACGTCTATTATAAAAATGATAACGATTATCACTATCAAAAATGAGCAGAATAACTCTACAAAATACATTTTCTAGCGGCGCGATTGGCCAGGCGATTGGCTTGTCGAACCAATTTGAATTAGCTGAATGGATAAAAGAAAAAACCTCTTCACAAAATTTTGTCGCTTTTTCTGTGGTAATAATGTTACACCTCGCTGCTTTATTTGGATTATTTCATCAATTTAAAAATTCATCGCAACCGGTTTTATCTTTTACCGTTACAATGATGGATGTCTCGGCAACCTCGTCTAACGTGGTTTCAAGCGCAGCTTCTACTGCTAGCAAATCTAGCGCAAAGGCAGCAACTAAAGTTGAAGAAAATCAAGCTTCTGCAATGGCAACAACTAAAGCAGCCGAACAAATCTCGCTTGAACAAGCTAAATCTAAATCGGCGCAGGCGCATAATTCTGCGCAGCAAACTGCAGTTGTGGCACCTACTACTGCAGCGGTGTTTGATGCGGCTTATCTTAATAACGCAGCACCAAACTACCCTGCTCTTTCGCGCCACCTTCAAGAACAAGGGATTGTTACATTAAATGTATTTGTTGGCACCGATGGCAAGGCGCAAAATGTTGTGGTGAAAAAAAGCTCTGGCTTTGAAAGACTTGATTCTGCAGCGCTTACAACAGTTAAAAAATGGAAATTTATGGCGGCAAAGCAAGGCGAGATTTTGGTTTCTTCTTGGGTGCAAGTGCCTGTTAGCTTTGTGTTAGAAAAATAATTACTTAAATTATGCAAACAGAAATGATGGACGCTTCTTCTTATGGCCTTTCTAACTTTTGGTCGCAAGGCGATTCACTAAGCCACGCGGTGGTTTTGGTTTTATTGATAATGTCAATTTTAAGCTGGACACAAATTGCTGTCAAAGCTTGGCGCGTATGGCACCGCAACAGCATTACAAAAGCGGTAGAAAATTTCTGGCGAGAAACCACATTAACAAAAGCCGCAAAAAACTTCAATGAAGAGCTTGGTGCTTCACATAATTTTAGCGAGCTTTTAGCTAGCGCTGTCAACGCTTCTCATCATTTTGATAATCATAAAAATAATGAGATTGGCAAAAACTTAGATCGCGAAGAATTTATCACACGCGCTTTACGCCAAACTATTAACCGCGCTACCGCCAAGCTTGAATCTGGCATGACAATACTCGCTTCGATTGGCGCAGTCTCTCCTTTTGTAGGATTATTTGGCACGGTTTATGGAATTTATAACGCCCTGCTCGGAATTTCTGCCGCAGGATCTGCAAGCTTAAACACTGTATCTGGGCCGGTTGGCGAGGCTTTAATTATGACCGCACTTGGTTTATTTGTAGCAATTCCTGCGGTTTTAGCTTACAACGCCTTTATTCGCTATAATCGCCTAGAATTGATGGAGCTAGACGGATTTGCGCATGATTTACATTCTTATTTTACTACTGGCGGGAGGCTAAAATAATGGCTTTTGGCGGCTTCGATCAAAATAGCAAAGGCTCTCCGATGAGCGAAATCAATACTACGCCACTAGTTGATGTAATGTTGGTTTTGCTAATTATTTTTATGGTAACGGCGCCATTAATCACAAATACAGTCAACGTTAATTTGCCTAACAGTAAAAGTGTTGCGAGCGTTGAAAAACCTAACGTCATCAACCTTTCGCTTAATGATCAAGGTAAGTTATTTTGGAATGGAAAAGAGATTAACGAACAAGATTTGCCGCAACTTTTGCAAAATGAAGCGGCCAAGAAAAAAGATACCGAGCTACATTTGCAAGCCGATAGAGATACTCGTTATCAAAAAATTACAGATATAATGACTGCGGCAAATAAGGCCGGAATCAGTAAATTAGGCTTTGTTAGCAAGGTAAGTAAATAAGCTTGACCCGGCCATTTGCGATGGCCAATAACTTTTATAGAAAGACAAAAATGATCAATATCAAAAATAATTTGCAGCCGATAGTAAAATCTACCACTACTGCTTTGGCATTTTTAATGTCTTTGCAAGCCACTATTGCAGAGGCTCAAGACAAAATTACTAAATTACCTGCAGTTGTAGTTAAAGAAAAAGCTGAGGAAAAAAATCAAGGCTATCGCGGTGGCGCAACCACAATTGGCAAGATGTCGCAAGCGGCAAAAGACATTCCGCAGTCGCTTACTATTGTTAATCGCAATCTTATCGAAGACCGCAACGCAACTACGCTAAAAGAGGCTTTGCGCAACGTTGCGGGCCTTACATTTAACGCCGCCGAAGGTGGTCGTGTTGGCGACAATATCACTATTCGCGGCTTTGGCGCTTCTAGCGATTTATATCTTGATGGCATGCGCGACAATGCTCAATATAATCGCGACACATTTAATATGGAGCGCATCGAAGTTTTGCGCGGACCTTCTTCAATGCTGTTTGGGCGCGGTTCTACTGGTGGCGTGGTAAATCAAGTTTCAAAAGAAGCCGGGCTTGATCGCCTTTCAAACGTAAATTTTACTGTTGGCAATTATGGTTATTTTCGTGAAACGGCCGATGTAAACCAAAATATCAGCGACACCGCCGCAGTGCGCATTAACATCATGAAAACCGATAATAAAAGCAGTCGCGACGTTGTTAGTCACGATAGTTGGGGCGTGGCTCCATCGTTAAAATTTGGCATTGGCACCAAGCATGAATTATTGCTTGCCTATCAACATTTGCAATATGACGACATTCCTGATTTTGGAATTCCAATCGCAAATAGAAATGGCGCGAAGCCAATCAGTGTGCCAAACGACACATTCTATGGATTAGCAAATGTTGATTACCAAAAAGATTCTGCCGATGTTTTTACCGCGCGCCACACTCTTAAAATTAGCGATGATCAAGAAATTAAAACCACTTTGCGTAAAAGTTTAGTTGAGCGCGATTTGCGCGGCACCACTCCTAGCCTTGCTGTTAACGATACGGTAAATCGCGGTCGCCAAGCAAGAGGCGCGCGCGAAGGCACTACCTCGCTACAAACCGCTTATACCAATAAGTTTAAGTTGCTAGAAATGAAGCACGAGGCCCTGCTTAGCGCCGATTATCTATACGAAACCGCCTCGCGCTGGAATTATAACGGCTCGAACAATACTCCTGCCGGCATAATTGCCAGCCCGGCAGCGCCACAATTGCAGCCAGATCCTTACGCGGGACTGCCTTCAAATTATGGAGCAACTTATCAGCGCGTTAATCCTATTCATTTTAAGGATACTAATTTAGGGCTTTCAATTCAGGATACGATTGAATTCATCCCGCATTTTAAATTATTGGCAGGATTGCGCTATGATGACTTCCGCGCCGATTATCAAAGCTCTACAACTTCTAGCGGCGCCCTTATAAAATATGCGCGCCACGATCAAGTATTTAGCTATCGCAGCGGCTTGATGTATCAGCCAAGCGACCTCGCAACTTATTATGTTTCTTACGGCACATCCTTCAATCCATCGGGAGATGCCTATTCTATTGAAGCGCTAGACCCTACAAGAGCCGGCAATACCGCGCCAGAAAAAAGCATCAACAAAGAAATTGGCGCTAAATGGGATTTACTAAACCACAGCCTGTCTTTGCGCACCGCCTTATTTCGCACCGAAAAAACCAACGAGCGCAACACTGATCAAGCCAATACCAGCGTACAATTACTTTCTGGAAAAAGACACACCGATGGAATTGAGCTAGAGGCATCTGGTCGCGTTACCAGCAAGTGGGAAATTTTTGGCGGCATTTCTCTGATGAAAGCAAGAATTGATAAACACATCAACCCTTATGGCGTCGGCCTTACGCCGATTAATACGCCATCGGTTTCGGGTAATTTTTGGAACAGCTACAAACTTAATCCTAATTGGAAAATTGGCGGAGGCGTTGATTTTGTTGGCGAAAGACAAGGTTACTCTATCGCCTCGCCTACAACTAGCGGCGTTGCAACTCCGCCAGTTATCAGGCATATTCCTGGCTATGCCCGCTTTGACGCGCTAATTCAATGGGATGATAAACAATATTCAATCAAGCTAAATATTTTTAACTTGCTCGATAAAGAATATTACGATTCAATTTATACCAATGGCGGCTTTGCAGTGCCTGGAAACGCGCGCTCTGGGCAAATGACATTTAGCTATAAATTCTAAATTTATACAATCAATCTATAACTTTTAGAACCCTTATTAAATTATGTTAATTCAGGTAAAAGAATTACTTTCGCAAGATCTTGTTGAGCGGTGCCGCAACTTACTTGCAAGCGCTTCGTGGACCGATGGCAAACAAACCGCCGGCACTCAAGCGGCACAAGCAAAAAATAATCAACAAATCGCCGAAGACGCGCCAATGCTCGACGAATTGCGCTCGATTATCGTGCGCCAAATTCATCGCAACGGTTTATTTTTTACCGCCTCATTGCCCAAAAAAGTCTTCCCGCCTTTGTTTAACCGCTATAGCGGCGATACTAACTCTTTTGGAAATCACGTTGATAACGCCATTCGTACCTACGCTAAAAACGGTGAATGTATTCGCACCGATATTTCTTGCACAGTATTTTTGTCAGATCCAAATGAATATGAAGGCGGAGAATTAATTATCGAAGATGCTTACGGCGCCAACTCTGTCAAGCTTGCAGCAGGAGACGCGATTCTTTATCCTTCTACCAGTTTACATCGCGTAGAGCCTGTTACCAAGGGTGCGCGCATCGCCAGTTTTTTTTGGATTGAAAGCATGGTTCGCAGCAATGATGCGCGACGCATTTTATTTGATATGGACATGGCAATTTTAAGCATGCGACAAACTCACGGAGACAGCGAGCAAGCGGTTGTATTAACTTCTTGTTACCATAATTTATTACGATTATTTGCAGATACTTAACATACCAAACCTCTAACACAAAATGACCAATAAAAAAACCGCCTATTCATGCCAAGCCTGTGGCGCCGTACATTTTAAATGGTCAGGAAAATGCTCTGAATGCAATGAATGGAACAGCTTGGTAGAAGAATTTGAAGAAGGTGGCGCTACCCATTTTACCAGAATCGCTCCCGAAAAAAAATCCAGCAAAGCAAGCGGCTCTAAACTAGAACTCATATCTCTCGATGGCGAAGCTAAAGATTTTCCGCGCATAAAAACCGGCATTGGTGAATTAGATCGAGTGCTGGGCGGCGGCCTGGTGCAAGGCTCGGTAATATTAATTGGTGGCGATCCCGGCATCGGCAAATCAACTTTATTATTACAAACCGCTCACGTTTTAGCGCAGAAAAAAACCCGCATGATCTATATTTCTGGCGAAGAATCGGTTGAGCAAGTGCGGCTTCGTGCCAAGCGTTTAGGCACTACACAAGGCTCGATTGAACTTGCGGCCACCACCAATGTTGCAGAAATCATCAATTCAATTGAAAGCACAAAAGATGTGCCAACCGTTATCATCATCGACTCGATTCAAACGATGTTTTTAGAAGATTTATCTTCGGCACCAGGCACCGTTTCGCAAGTGCGCGCTGCCGCTGGCGAATTAACGGTTTTTGCCAAGAAAAATAACATCACTTTGTTAATTGTTAGTCACGTTACAAAAGATGGACAAATCGCCGGGCCAAAGGTTTTAGAGCACATGGTCGACACCGTTTTATACTTTGAGGGAGAAAAAGATTCTCACTTCAGAATATTGCGCGCCATCAAGAACCGCTTTGGTCCAGCTGGCGAAATTGGCGTATTTGAAATGGATGACGTAGGGCTTTCTGAAGTAAATAATCCCAGCGAATTATTTCTCGCTTCTTATGATCGCGATACCAGCGGCACCGCTGTCTTTGCGGGCGTAGAGGGCACGCGGCCAATTTTAGTTGAGGTACAGGCACTAGTTTCGCCGTCATACATGCCCACGCCACGCCGCGCCGTTGTTGGTTGGGACATCAATCGCCTCGCCATGATTATCGCCGTTTTAAGCAGCCGCTTCGGGCTTAATTTATTTGATAAAGAAGTTTACCTTAACATTGTTGGAGGTATTGAAATTCAAGAGACAGCGGCAGATTTAGCGATTGCTTGCGCGCTCATTTCGGCAGCACGCGACATTACAATTCCGGCTTCTACAATTATTATTGGCGAAATCGGCCTAACTGGCGAGGTGCGCATGATTAATAATCTTGAAGCGCGCTTAAAAGAAGCGGTTAAACTTGGGTTTAAACGCTGCATAATTCCTAAGGCTAACGAGAAAAATAAAAATTTTTCTGCTTTGACAAAAACTCTATCGCAACTAGAATTTAAAACCGTAGCGCATATTCGCGATGTGGCGCAGTTTTTTAAAAAGTAGAGATTTATTTTACTCTAAAGTTAAGGCTTCATATTGATACTAAATTAGCTCAACATGAAGCCTTAACTATAGCCACATCTAGTTATCAAATGATATTATCAAGCAACTTTTATGACAAAAACTTTTTTTATCACTTTGTTTTTAATGCTTTTTACTAATCATGCTTTTGCAGGCGAAACAGCCGAATATAATATACAAATTAAAGATCATAAATTTATTCCATCATCTATTTCGGTTCCGGTAGATACAAAATTTAAATTAATCGTTGAAAACCTCGACGAAACCACGGCAGAGTTTGAAAGCCACGATCTAGGAAAAGAAAAAATTATTACTGGCGGCAAAAAAGCTACATTAATTATCACGCCCTTAAAAGCAGGAGAATATATGTTTTTCGATGATTTTCACGCCAAAGAAACAATCGGAAAAATTATCGTAAAATAATCGTCATAGCATGATAATATCGTGCTTTAGTACTACAAAATGCATCCGTAGCTCAACTGGATAGAGTGTTGCTTTCCGAAGGCAAAGGTTGTGGGTTCAAATCCCGCCGGGTGCACCAAATTTTATAATTTACCAGAAATCGCGGTTACACCAGGCAATTCTTTACCTTCAAGCCATTCTAAAAATGCCCCGCCAGCGGTTGAAATATAAGTAAAGTCTTGCGCCAACCCTGCAGAATTAAGCGCAGAAACAACATCTCCACCTCCTGCAATTGAAAGCAATTTTTTCTCTTTAGTTAACGCAGCCGCAACTGCTGCAAAGCTGTCAGTTGCTATGTTGAAAGGCTTTATTTCAAAAGCTCCAAGCGGGCCATTCCATAATAAAGTTTCGTGTTTTTTTAGCGCATTTTCTAGGTAGTTAATACTTGTCGCGCCAATATCAGCAATGATTTCATCATCTTGCACATCGTCAATTGAAGCAGTGCGACAAATGGCATTTTGCTCAAACTTTTTTGTTACAACCACATCTAGAGGCAATAAAATAGGGCATCTGGCTAAGTTTGCTTTTTTAATAATTTCTAGTACTTCGTTTTTTAAATCTTTTTCGCACAAAGATTTTCCGATGTTTTTTCCCATCGCATAAAGAAAACTATTTGCCATGCCTCCGCCAACCACAAGGCTTTGCGCTTTAAACACCAAAGAATTTAATAAATCTAGTTTAGTAGAAACCTTGGCGCCACCTACAACCGCCATCATCGGCTTTTTGGCATTTTCTAAAAGATTGGTTAAATTATCGAGTTCAGCTTCCAATAAAAACCCCGCACAAGATTTAAGAATCGCCGGAATACCTACAATTGAAGCATGTGCACGATGCGAGCAAGAAAATGCATCATTAACATAAAGATTAGCAAAGCTTGCCAATTCTTGCGCAAAAGCCGGATCATTCTTGGTTTCTTGCTTATAAAAACGCAAATTCTCTAACATTATAACATCGCCATAATTAGCTGCAGCTATTGCAGCTCTAGGTTTATCGCCAATGCAATCATCAACAAAACTAACTTTTATAGCCAAACCAAGAAGCTCTTGAACCCTTTCAATTAAAGGCCTAATCGACATTGATGGCTCAACTTTTCCTTCGGGGCGACCAAAATGCGAAATTACAATTACCTTAGCTTTTTGTTCAGCTAAATAACGCAGCGTAGGAATAACGGCGCGTATTCGCGTGTCGTCTTCAATTTTACCATCTCGCATCGGCACGTTGATATCTACACGCACAATTACATTTTTATTGGTAACAACGCAATCTTTTAGTCTGGTAAAATTTGGCATTTGTAAAAAAACTTGATTTTTCTAATGATTATTTATACAATACACGACCTTCTTCTGGCCAGATTATCTGTGGTCAGTATTAAAGGTTATGAATTTTTGCAATTTTAATTCAAAATTCAACTTAAATTAACATTACGAACCATTAACAACTTGTTGACTGGTTCTTAGAAATCTAAAATCTATAAACTATGGGAACTAAGAATAACCCGAAAAACAGAAAAGCTGTTGAAAAGAAAAAGTATAACGGCAAAGAAATCGAGCCTATTTTCTATCAAGGCGTTCACGCTGGTCATGGCAAATATATGGCTGTAAAATATGTCGGCACTACGCAATTAATCGTAGATGCAGCAGGCAAGCCAATGCAATGGGAAGAATTAGCTTAAATAACCTGCTAAAGCCGCTTCAATTGCGGCTACAAGCAATTTCTTAAAAAATGCCTGAAGTAATCATTAGCGGTCCCGCCGGAAGAATCGAGGGTAAATACCACCAAAGCACTAACACCAAGGCTCCTGTAGCCCTTATATTGCACCCTCACCCACTTCATGGCGGCACCATGAATAATAAAGTTACCTATAGTATTTATAAAGCCTTTGTTAATAACGGCTTCTCGGTGTTGCGCATTAATTTTCGTGGCGTTGGAAAATCTCAAGGAAAGTTCGATAACGGCGCCGGAGAACTTCTTGATGCTACAGCCGTAATGAACTGGCTTCATGATCAAAATATGGAAGCTTCAGATTATTGGGTTGGCGGCTTTTCTTTTGGCGCGTGGATTGCGCTACAGCTAGTTATGCGCCGCCCCGAAATTGAAAACTACATCTTGGCAGCCCCGCCTGTTACAAAATATGATTTCAATTTTATTGTTCCCTGCACCTCTTCGGGCCTTGTGGTTCAAGGCGACAAAGACGATATCTCTAAAGAAGCCGATAGCGCAAAACTAGTAGAAAAACTCGCTGCCCGCGATGGCGCCGAAATCACCTATAAAGTAGTTTCGCAAGCTGATCACTTTTTTAAAGATCACTTCGAAGAATTTGAAGCACAAGTTGATAATTACATCAAAAGCCGCTTAGTTATAGATTCGGGCAAAATTCGTAAAGTTAAGCGGGATAGAAGACGCCGCCGTAAGAAGAAAAATGTTGCGGAAGCAAAGCCGGAGCGCAATTATCAGCCGGTGAAATCCCTGTCGTCTTTTGAAAACTAATCGGCATTTTTAGCATTCTTCTAATTGCTAAAAATGCAAAAGCCTCTGCTTCAATTGCATCGCCATTAAAACCCAAATCTTCTACTGCTTTTATTTCAACGCCAGTAATCCATTTGCGCATTTCATCCATTATTGCTGCGTTTTTTCTGCCACCGCCACAAACAAAAATTATTTTTGGTCGAGCGCCTTGGTGAATTTGCGCCAAAAATTCTACATTAATTTGAATTACCTTGGCATGCATATAGGCAAATGTTGCGAGCGCATCTTCAACGGCAAGACTGTTGATTGGCGCTAATAGCTCAGCAAAATCGTCGCGATCAAAAGATTTTGGCGGCTTTTTATGAAAAATATCATTGCGCAAAATACGATCGGCAAGAATAAAATCGATATTTCCACGCTTCGATAATTCACCGTTTTTATCAAAATCTTGCTGCAGTTTTTTTCTGACTAAATCATCGAATGGCGCGTTGCCAAAGCAAACATCAAAAGCCTCGATATCGCTTTCTTGATCGCCAGCAAAATAAGTAACATTGCTGATGCCGCCAATATTTAAAATCATCGCCGGCTTAATCTGATTGCAAAAAAGATAGAAGTGATAAATTGGCACCAAGGGCGCGCCCTGGCCGCCAAAAGCCACATCGCGATTGCGAAAATCTGCTACAATATTAATGCCTGTTTTTGCTGCGAGCAATTCGGCATTTCCGATTTGCCAAGTAATTTTATGCTCTGGAACGTGCAAAATTGTGTGCCCGTGAAATGCGATGGCATCTATTTCTTTGCGTTCAATTTTATTTTTTTCGAGAAAATTATTGACAATTTCAGCGTTAAGCAAAGTTAAATCATTTTCGATCATTTTTATTTCTCTAAGGCTTGGAGCCCCATAAATTAAGCGCTGCAGCTTATTTTTAAAATCTGATGAATATGGGGTGTAAGCAAATTTTTTGCGCTCGATAAAATTTCTGCCGTCGCTGCGAATAAGCGCCAAGTCTGTGCCATCCATCGAGGTGCCGCTCATCAAGCCGATTGCGGTGTAAATTTTATGATGCTCGTGATTAGACATTGGCAATTTTTTGAATTTTTTCGATGATGTTAACGAAGGTATCGGTGGCATAATTATCATGCTTACCTTGCATTAAAGAACTAATGCGCTCTAGGCCCATTCCGGTATCGATACATGGCTTGGGCAATGGTGTCATTTTGCCACCAGCGGCTTTTTCGAACTGCATGAAAACTAAATTCCAAATTTCAATAAAGCGATCGCCGTCTTGATCTGCGCTGCCCGGAGGCCCACCAAAAATTTTATCGCCGTGATCGTAAAAGATTTCAGAGCAAGGTCCACAAGGGCCAACATCGCCCATCGACCAAAAATTATCATCGGTAGAAATGCGAATTATTTTTTCATCACGCAGCCCGGCGATTTTTTTCCAAAAATTTGCCGCCTCATCATCATTGTGATAAACAGTTACTAGAAGCTTGTCTTTGTTGATTTCGAGCTCTTTGGTTAAAAATTGCCAAGCGAAAAAAATTGCCTCTTCTTTAAAATAATCACCAAAAGAAAAGTTTCCTAACATCTCAAAAAACGTGTGATGGCGGGCTGTGAAGCCTACATTATCAAGATCGTTATGTTTTCCACCGGCACGCACGCATTTTTGCGCAGTAGCCGCGCGCTTGTATTTTGGCACCTCTACGCCGGTAAAATAATTTTTAAACTGATTCATTCCGGCATTAGTGAACATTAAAGTTGGATCATTATGCGGAATTAAAGAGCTAGACAAAACTATCTCGTGGCCATTTTTGGCAAAATAATCTAAAAATTTTGCGCGAATTTGATTTGTTGTATGCACTTTAGAAATTTAAATTTGGGCTTGTCGCTCTAGTCTTTTCGCAATTATTTTTAAAAAGACTCTTTGTGCGTTGCTAGTTAACTAACTAGCAATATTCAGATTACAGAAGGAAGTTGTAATTTCAAATCTAAAGTTTTTTTGTTTTTTTAATACGATAATTTCGCTTTCTTTGATGCGCATTACGACAATCAAAAAGATTTCACAAAACATCCAAAAAAATCTGAATTGCATTATGTATTTTATCAAAATACAGTTCGTAACATTCATTATTCAATAAACATTTTATGGCAAATATCGGCAAACTTATTAGCGGCTTCAGGGTTTTTAAGGCTACCACTTTTCCCAAGCAAAAAGACATGATTGGCCACCTGATAGAACAAGGACAAAAACCATCAACCATGATCATCTCTTGCGCCGATATTCGCATCGCACCAGCAGAACTTTTTGCCACTAATCCTGGCGAATTATACATCATCAACAATATTGGTGGATTAGTGCCGAAGTATGAAACTAGCGGGGTTCACGGCATTTTATCTGCCATAGAATACGCCGTAAACGAATTGCAGGTTGAAAACATAATCGTGCTTGGCCACGCAAAATGCGATGGTATAAAAATGATGATGTCAGATAAATTTGCCGCAACTAATAATGGCCTCTCCGAATCAATGAAAACCTGGCTTTCTATTGCAAAAGAAGCGCGCGACGCCGTTAAAAAAGAAATGTCTGGCAAGGATGAAGAAACGCAACAAGCCTCTTGCGAACATGAATCGATTATTATTTCGTTGCGCAATTTAATTGGATATCCCTACATTGCAGCGCGCATGAAGCAAAATAAACTAAATGTATTTGGCTGGCATTTTAATGTTGAAAATGGCGAGATTATGGCCTTCGATCCAGATACTAGTTTTTTTGAGCCTATTTCTTAAAAAGCCCTATCTCGAAATAGCGCCTTCCTTAGGTTTAGCAACCGGATCGCGATTAACAATTCCCTTGATTGTATCGCCTATGGTTGGGCGAGAATTGATTGTATCGGTAAATTTAATATCTTTTTGCGTATCTTTTTTCGCATCGCCAAAAGCAGCACTCGATTCTTTGGGCGATGGAGACGCAGATGGAGACGCGGATGCAGGTGGAGATGATTGCCGCAATTCAGAAGCAGGTTTTGGCGCTACCTTTTTAGCAGATTCTATTTCTGTTGCTTCTACCGCCTCTCTTGCCTTTTGATCTCGAAGCAAATCAATCCAGGCGCCATCCCCCCTAACCTCTGGAGCCTCGCCTTCAGCTCCTTCCATTCCCAACTCTTCTTCAATAATATTTTTTACTTCGCGAAACTCGCCCTTTACAACATAGGTAACAAACTGCGCCGTAGCCTCTATTGCATGCGCAAATCTAGCGGCGCCTTCAAGAAATTGCTCGATTAAATCAGGGCCCTCCTCTGCAGCGCGCGCTGCTTCGCGGGCCTTTGCCAACTCTGCCGCTTCTATTAACCGCAATTCTACTTCACGCTCTCTTGCACGACGCTCTTCTTCTCTTGCGCGCTGTTGATCGCGATTAATTTGATCTCTAAGACTTTTTTCGCCAACATCAGCTTCATTTTGTCTGGCTCGCTGGGATATCGCCCCATCGTTAGATTCTGCAGCGGTCGACAATTGCTGTTGCGATACTTGTTGCAAAGATTTTTTAGCAGATCGCTCCCTATCCATTAAAAGAGCCGCGGCCAAAAGGCTCGCATCTTGATCGCCCGATTTTAGCACACCACTATCTTTTGTCGCCACCTTTGCGGCAACAGACTTTTCTTTTTCGTCTTCTGTTAAAGCAATATCTTTGGCACCTCCTCTTCGCGCACTTATTCTTTTTCTAACTTCAGCTTCTAAACCCGCATCAGCAAGAGACGCATCTTGAATTCTTTTAGGAGTAAAATTAAATTTCGCATCAGCAGCAAGAATAAGATATTGCAAAAATTTTGCATCGCGACGACCCACCGCCATATCTAGAGCCGTAAAGCCACTTTTATTTTTTTGGTTAAAGTTAACCTTCTGACCAACCAAATAATCAATGATTTTTTTATCAACGCCAAACAAAGCCGCCATATGCGCAATGTTATTTTTTTGCGGCGAAGAAAGCATGTGAATATCGGCACCGGCCTTCTCTAGCTCTTTCATTGCCTTAACCGCAATCTTGGCCTTGCCTCGACGCAACATCGCCGCCGATAAAGGGCTTAATCCGGTGTTTTGATCAAACGAGCTTAAATCTTGAACATCAAATTCTTTTGCAAAAGCCAGACATTTCGCCATTTTCATGTTAGAGGCACAAGCAACCACAAAAACAGTGCGCGTAATGTCTTTTAACTTTGCGCGCTTTTTGCTCTCTAAAATTTTTGCAATTTGCTCCTCCGAAAGATCAACTCCCGCCTTTTCTGCGTCTAATTCGGCGCGCGCTTCAGCCTCAACAGTTTCTATTGCAGTCAGACACGCTTTTAGATGTTCAGGAAATTCAAGAAACATTGCCCTCGTTTCAGGCGTATAGCCTTTGGGCAGCTCTTTAGATTTGATCTCATCTGCTTCGCGATCAAAATATCCTTGTAGATCACCGATGAATTTTTTTAAATAATCTTGCTCAATAACCGGCGCCATAATTAACTTATAAAGTTACCAACGTAATATAATCGAACCCCAAGTAAGACCTCCTCCCAACGCCTCCATCACCACTAAATCGCCTTTTTTAAGACGATTATTTTTATTCGCAAAATCTAGTGCCAAAGGAATTGAGGCCGCAGAAGTATTGGCATGATCAGCAACGGTAAGAATAACTTTATCGTCAGACAAACCAAGACGCGTTGCCACAGAAGCCAAGATGCGCGCGTTAGCCTGATGCGGCACCAGCAAATCAATGTCGCTAGGCTTTAGGCTAACTTTTTCTAAAGAATCTATTACCGATTTCACCATTTTTTCGACCGCATGTTTAAAAACCTCTTTTCCTGCCATCTGAATAAAGCCCGATTGCTGGTTAAAAGAGGGCCCGCCACTGGTTTTAAGAATATCGTTTAAAGTGCCATCAGAAGAAAGCTTGCTGGCAATTATTCCACGATTTTCTTCAGTGCTAGCTTGCAAAATCACCGCTCCAGCTCCATCTCCAAATAGCACGCAACTGTTGCGATCTTTCCAATCTACGATGCGCGAGAGAGTTTCTGCGCCAACAACCAAAGCGTTTTTTACCTGTCCGCTTTTAATAAAATTATCAGCAATTGTTAATGCATAAACAAAACCAGAACAAACTGCCTGCACATCAAAAGCAAAAGCATTTTTTGCACCAATTTTAGCTTGAAGCGTTGTAGCTGTAGCAGGAAAGGTAAGATCTGGGGTGGTAGTAGCAACAATTATCAACTCAATTTCTTCTGCCTTAATTGGCATCGAACTAGCTGCAAGAGCTGCGCGAGCAGCGTTTGTTGCAATATCAGAGGTTAGTTCACTATCTGCCGCAATGTGTCTTTTGGTAATTCCGGTGCGCTCAAAAATCCACTCATGGCTAGTATCTACTGTTTTCGCGAGATCATGATTGGTAACAATTTTGGCTGGCAAATATGAGCCCGTAGCAACAATAACGCTATGAATTTTTGACATAATTTATGCATCTTAATTTTAGCTCTCAAGAGCAGACGGCCCAGAGGCAGTAGCTTCAACGCTAGAAGATTCAGCAGAGTGCATCGGCTTCATTTCCTCCATGATCCGTTCATTAATTTTATTTTCTACTAAAGAAATCGAAACTTTAATAGCATTGGCAAAGCCCACGCGATCAGTGCTGCCATGGCTTTTAACAACAACGCCATTTAACCCCACCAACATTGCACCATTATGCATACGCGGATCAACAACCTTGGTAGCCCTAGTAATTGCAGGCCCCGCAAATAGGTACCCTAATTTTGACCAAAGTGATTCGGTAAAGCCCTCTTTGATAATGCCAGCAACAAGCTTAACCGCGCCTTCAATTGCTTTTAAAGTAATGTTACCCGAAAAGCCGTCGGTAACTACAACATCAACGGTTCCTTTAGTTACGTCATCACCTTCAACATAACCATAAAAACAATCTTTTAGATGAACACTTTCTTTAATTAAATTTGCCGCATTTCTCACCGCATCATTGCCCTTAGCTTCTTCAGAGCCAATATTTAAAATACCGATAGTTGGATTTTCAATCTTTAAAACCACGCGAGCAAAAGCGTGTCCCATTACCGCAAATTGGTAAAGAACATCAGCATCACACTCAACATTAGCGCCCATATCGAGCATTACTGTGGCTTTTTTCTTTTTATTGGGAATAGATGTAACAATGGCCGGGCGATCAATCGAGGGTAGTGGGCGCAACACAACCTTGGCCATAGCCATTAGAGCGCCGGTATTTCCGGCCGAAACAACAACCTCGCTTTCTCCAGATTTAACAGAATCAATCGCCAATCGCATGCTAGATTTTGTGCCGCGACGCAAGGCATTAGAAGGCTTTTCGTCAGATGAGATAAATTCATCAGTGTGGATTATTGTATAGCGATCCTGAAGATTGCGACAATGATTAAGGATTGGCTTGATTTTTGCCTCATCGCCAAACATTAAAAAATGCACATCAGAATTGGTTGAGGCGATGATATCAGCCCCCTCAACCACTATTTGTGGAGCTCTATCGCCCCCCATACAATCTAGAGCGACTGTTAATTTCTTCATGATTTATGCAAAGAAGCTGTTATTCTTCAGCCACAGTTTTCTTCTTTTTGGTTTCAAGAACTTTTCGTCCATTATAATAACCATCAAGAGAAACGTGGTGCGAAAGCTTAAGTTCGCCAGTAGTTTTATCGGTTAATACTTGAGGAAGGCCGGCATCATAAGAGCCATTGCTGCCTCTTCTCATGTTACGTCTTGATTTTGATTTCTTTTTCTTAGGAACTGCCATATTATTTTAGAATTACAATCTTGTTTTATAACAAAAACTATTTATATTGAAAGACTCAAATGAATCATTCATACTGGTGGTTAACTCTACAATGATACAAAACAGTTAAATAAAATCAATGTTAAAGTTCGCTAAAAAGAATTTTATTTATTTACTACTGCTAATAGCCCTAACCTCTTGCGTTTCTAGGCTTAACAAGCATGGCTACATGTTTGACTTATCTGATCACGATCAATTAAAAGAAGAAATAACCACCAAAGATGTTGTCTTGCGCATCATGGGCTCACCTACCCTGGTTGCCGATCTTAACGACGAGGAAACCTGGATTTATTTTGCCGAAGATGTTCGTAGCCTTCTATTTTTTAAGCCCCAACCTATTGAACGCACCATTCTTTCTATAAAATTTAACAACGACACCATCAAAGAATTACGTCGCTATAATTTATCGAACCAAGCAAAATTAGATTTCGCCTCTAATTATACCGAGGTTAATAGCAATAAAATCGGATTCTTCAGCTCGATTTTTGGAAATATTGGACAAGTTAAGCCGCAATAGGCACCATTAAAAGTTTAATTACCCTTGTTAACGGCGCCCAAAACACTATTTGCTGTATTGGCTTTTTTACTTCTCTCGTCTTGCACTTATTCGCAAGAAAAACCTCCCCTCACTCATGTTGAAGTTCTTTGCCCCGATCTTGGACATAAAATCTTAATTCATAACGTTAAAAGCGATGATTTTTGGGAGGCCTTAGATAATTTTAACAAAATAAAAGCCGCGCGCGGCACTAGCGAAAACTACACTATTTTAATTTTTCGCAATCAGCGTAGCATGCAAATTAAAGATATAAAATCAGAAGATATGAGAGAGAAGTGCTTTGCCCGCGATGTTTTGTGGGATCATGTTGATAAAGATTATATTATCTCTCAATAAAAATTTACCTCTAAAAATTACCAAAAAAGACAATTTCTAGAAATGGTCAGAAATTAATTTAGAAATCTTTTGCACTACGTCTCCATTATTAAAAATGGCCGCGAATGCCTTATCTGACTGATCTTTAACCCTTTCATTATTTTGCAAAAACTCTATTACCGCCGCTTCTAATTCATCAGCATTTTTTACACTTTTACAAGCTTGCTTAGAAATTAATTCATCGAAAGCTTTTTTATTATTTGCAACATTATTGCCGCTAATAATTGCGCATTTTAATTGCGCCGGCTCAAATGGCGTGTGCCCCCCAACCTCTACTAACGAGCCTCCTAGAAAAGCAAAATCACTTAGGGCATAAAATAAACCCAACTCGCCCAAAGTATCGGCTAAATAAATTTCTGTTTTGCTAAAAATATTTTCTTTTAAACTGCGTTGAGAAAAATTTAGATCACTCATCAATCCTTTTATTTCTAAAGCCCGATGCGGATGACGCGGAACAATAATTGTTAAAAGATCGGGAAATTTTTGTTTTAATTTACGATGAATCTCTAAAACAATTTTCTCTTCGCCTTGATGGGTGCTTGCTGCCAGCCAAAATTTTCTATCACCAATTTGCACCAAAAGATTATCTAGTTCTTTTGTATTAAATTTTAAATTAGCGATCTGCGCTTTTAGATTGCCGCAATAACGCACTTCTTGAAAAGTTAATTGCTGCAAACGCTTTTTATCATCTTCGCTTTGCGCAAAAATTAATGAGAAAGAATCAAAAATATTAAAGCCAATTTTCTTTGCTAAAATCCATCGCGAAAAAGATTTTTTAGAAATTCTTGCATTAACCAAAATCGTTGCAATACCTAGCTTGCGAGCCTCATAAATAAAGTTTGGCCAAATTTCAGATTCAACAAAAATAGCTTTTTTTGGCCGCCAAAATTTTAAAAATTTTCTGACAATAAAATAACAATCAACCGGCAAAAATTGGTGGATTACTCTTCCATTATAACCGGTTATTTTATCAGCTAAAATTGCCGCCGAAGTTAAAGTTGTTGTTGTAAAAAGAATGGTAATTTGCGGCGCAGATTTTAATAATTCGGCCACTAGTGCTAATGACGAGTTTGTCTCGCCAACACTAACCGCATGAATCCAGATAATATCGCCATTTGGCCTTGCAATTGTTGGCGTGGCAAATCTTTCTACTAAGCGCGTTTTGTGCTCTTTTCCTTTGGTGGCGCGAAACAAAATATATAGCGCGATAAGTGGAAAAAATACTATCGAAAGTAAGCGGTATAAAATCATTATTAATATATTTGGGTTTGAATGAGCGATAAAATGCTAGCGCCCTAAATCTGGCTCTTGGTGTAGCCATAACTCTAGATCTCGCTCGCGGTGCAAGTCTTGGCGATCATGCTCCGCTCCTCAAACATGCTGACCCTGTTGCCATCCCTCTTTTATCTACAGTATTTTCAGGAGGGTCATCAAACTCGGCTCGAAGCATGATCGCCAAGACTTGCGCCTTTCTTTGCACAAGAGAAAAAAGCATATCCTTTATATGACAACATAAAAGCCATTATACCGCAGTTAAAATTTACCCTAAAACCCCCCGGCATTTTTAATAAAAATCTTTTTCAATCGTGGAATTTTATTAACCATCGCCAGCCCAAAATCGCGCGCTAGGCTAATCGAAAGGCTCTTAGTTTCAAATAAAGAATTAAGAATATCAGTTGCCATCACCATTTTTTTTGCTTCGCTACGCGCTTTTTTATTGTAAGCTTCGATAAGCCCCACACTAGCAATATCAAGCCCCGAGAACAAATATTCTTTTATTAATTCTTGCAAAATTTTAATTGCCCCAAGCCCCAAATTTAAACCCTGCCCTGCAATTGGATGCACGCCACAAGAGGCATCGCCCACCAATAACATTTTTTCATGATAGAATTTTTGCGCCTCAATCATAATTAGCGGATAAGAAAATTTGGCCGAAATTACTTCTATTTCGCCTAAACAATTTTCCATTTTTTTGCCAAGTTGATGCACAAAATTTTCTTGATCTAATTCTAAAATAGCCTCTGTATCTTTATTTGGCGCTATCCAAACGATTGAAGAATGATGCTGATTTTTTAACGGCAAAATTGCCAATGGTCCACCAGGAAGAAATTTTTCGTAAGCAATATCTTCATGCGGTTTTTGATGTTTAACGTTAAAAACAATCGCTTTTTGCTGATAATTTTTTTCAGTTGTATGAATATTAAAAAGCTTGCGCAATGGCGAAAATCGGCCATCGCAAGCCAATAGCAACTTGCCTTCTAACGCGGTTTCATTATCTAATTTTACCGTTACTTTATTTTGTAAAAATTGAATATCTTGATAAGAATTGGGGCAAAATAATTTTATATTTTCGGTGGCAACCAGCTTGTCTCTAAGCGCGTTATGAATAACATAACTTTCGATTAGCGCACCAAAATTTTTCTCGGATGCTTCTTTACTTAGAAAATCAAGCACTGCGGCACTTTTATAATCGGTGATCTTAATATCTTTTATTGTTCCAGCTTCTTGCAAAATTTGCTGACGAATGCCTATTTGCTCAAATAATTTTAGCGAAGAATTAGAAATTGCATAGCCACGACCATCTGGATTTCTATTGCAATTTACAATATCTTGCTTTTCGATGACAGCAATTTTTAACTCACAAGAAATGGCCGCCAAAGCAAGTGCAGAAGACATTCCGGCAAAAGATCCGCCAATAATTATGATATCAAAATTATTCATTATGCTTGACTACAAAAAAATTAAAACTAAACAGAAGATTAGCAACTTACTTAAGATTTTCTATTTAAATCGTAATTTATTTATGGATAACAAATCAGGCAGAGTAACTCCGCAATCAGGCGCTCGGTTCGACAGCAGTTCTTCTTTAGAAATTAACAGAAGCAACACTCCCGACCTTGAAGCGCAACGAAAAGAACAGTTAGATTATGTTTTAGCGAGAAAAGCAGCTAGAATAGAACACTCTCTTCAACCAATAAGCTCAACGATAGATCGCGGCAGAGAAAAAACGGTGAGATATGCATCGAGTCATGATAGAGAAGAGGCTGTAACGAAACAGCCTTAAATGCAAACAATAGCAGAAGAGATAGGTAGTGCGGCAAGTAGCCCACAACAACAATCACGAACTCCAGAAAAAGCTGCACAAACTCCTTCACCTATCGCATCCACGCCTACGCAAACGGCAACAGCGAGCAAGACACCTCCAAGAAAATCTGCTACCCATGGAATGATGCAGCCCACCGGAAGAGTTCCTGGCGGCGCACTTCGCTAAACCAGAGGAACACCCACAAGTACACCATCGCCCACAAGCGACAGGTCGTCATCTGGCGCAAGCCCTGCGCGATCTACAAAGCCTTCACCGCAAAAAAGCACAGCGCCTCTTAGCGATCGCTACTCTCGCTATAATCTTACCCAATAATAACTCGCGTAACACGCGCCGAAACACCAGACAAAACCTCGAAAGCACTGGTAGCGGCGCGCTTTGCTACATCCCACGCCAAAATCACCTCATTGCCTTGCTTGCCAATAAGCACCACTTCGTCTCCAACTTTTACGTTATCAATTGCAGTAACATCAATCATCATTTGGTCCATGCAAACCACTCCAACAATTGGCGCGCGTTTTCCACCGCATAAAACTTCGCCCCAATTTTGTGGAGTGCGGCGCGCACCATCGGCGTAGCCTACAGCCAAAGTTGCAATTACAGATCTTTGTGTGGTGCGAAATTTTCCACCATAAGAAATTGGCGTATCTTGCGGCACAATTTTAACGTGAGAAACGCGGGTTTTTAGCGTCATAACCGGCTCTAATTTTATCGGCGATTTTATATTTTCATCGCCAGAAGACGAGTAGCCATACAAAGATATACCTATGCGCACCATATTAAAATGCGATTGTGGCCAAAATAATGTAGCTGCCGATTTAGCTGCATGAATCAAAGGAATTTCTATCTGCGCTTCACGCAATTGCTGCAAAACATCATTAAATTTTTGTAACTGCGTTTTAGTGGCTTCAGAGTTAGGCGCTTCTGCATCGGCAAAGTGCGTAAACAAACCTTCAATTTCAATATTTGGTAATTTTTTAATATCGCGCACTAATTGCAAAGCATCTTCGCAAGCCACGCCAATTCTGCCCATACCGCTATCAACCTTAATATGAATTTTGGCTTTTTTATTAAGATTTATCGCTGTATCAGAAATTTTTTTTGCAATATCAAAAGAGAAAATAGTAGGAACGTAATTATACTCAAACACCGCCGCCGCGTCATCTTCAAAGGTTGGGCCTATATTTATAATGGGAATTTTTATTCCTGCGTTACGCAGCTCTATTACCTCGTAAACGCAAGATACGCCAAGCATATCTGCGCCAAGCTTCTCCATTTCTCGCGCCACTAAAACTGCACCATGACCATAGGCATTGGCCTTCATCATCGCCACAAGTTTTGTAGCAGGTGCCAATAATGATTTAATTGCATAGAAGTTAGAAGCTAGAGCGCGTAGGCTGATCTCGGCTACAGTTTTTCTTGGATAAAACATATTTTTATTTTCCAATCATATCTTTTGCAATAACCCACTTATCAAAATCATCGGCACTAACTAGGCCAGAAGCAACAGCCGCTTGCTTCAAAGTTGTGTTGTCTTTATGGGCTTTTTTGGCAATTTTAGCGGCGTTATCATAGCCAATATAAGGATTTAGCGCCGTTACCAACATTAAAGATTGCTCAAGCAATTGTGCGATGCGCTCTTCATTAGCAATGATTCCCACTAAACATTGATCGATAAAACTATTAATTCCATCACTCAATAAATTAATAGAATTAATTATGTTATAAATAATCATCGGGCGAAAAACGTTTAATTCGAAATGTCCGTTAGAGCCCCCAACTGTAACAGCCACGTGGTTTCCCATAACTTGACACGCAATCATTGTAAGCGCTTCGCATTGCGTTGGGTTGACTTTTCCTGGCATGATTGAAGAACCCGGTTCGTTTTCAGGAAGCGAAATTTCGCCAAGACCAGAGCGCGGACCAGATGCGAGGAAGCGAATGTCGTTGGCAATTTTCATGATTGACGAAGCCAATGAATTGAAGGTTCCGGAAAGGTTTACTAATTCGTCATTGCAGGCCAAAGAAAAGAATTTATTTTTGCTGGTGCAAAAATTTTCTGCATTAGTTAATCCTAAAGCAAATAAATTAGAATCTTTAACTTTCCAAAAACCGTCAGAGGCAGTTGTGCGGCCAAGTTCTAGGTTTAATAATTTTTTATATAATTCGTCAAACCCCGAAACTTCAGTAATTTTTTTTGCAAATTCTGCTGCAAATTTTGGATGACAATTTAGCCCCGTACCAACAGCCGTGCCGCCCTGCGCCAAATGCATAACTGAAGAAATTGCTTGCGAAATAAAAACTGCCGCAGTTTGAATTTGTACTTTATAAGCCGAAAATTCTTGCCCCAAAGTCACCGGAGTCGCGTCTTGCGTGTGCGTACGCCCAATCTTCACAATCGAAGAAAATTCTTTTTCTTTCGTGCCAAGCTGATTTGCAAAGCGCACCAAAGTTGGCAATAATTTTTCATAAACCAACAACACACTCGCAACATGCATGGCTGTAGGGAATGTATCGTTTGAAGATTGCCCTAAATTCACGTGATCATTTGGATGCACCGGCGATTTTCCACCACGCACGCCAGTTGCTTTTTCATTTGCAACTCCCGCAATAACCTCATTCACATTCATGTTGGTTTGCGTGCCAGAGCCCGTCTGCCATACCACCAAAGGAAAATGATTTTCATAAAACCAATCGAACTTCGCTAAAATAATATCGACCGCATCAGTAATTTTATCCGCTAAATCTGGAGAGAATTTTTTGAATTCATCAGATTTAGGATCAGACGCCATCAAGTCTTTATTGGTAAGGGCCGCCGCCTTTTTAATTAACAACATTGCATGAATAACTTCTTTTGGCATTTTGTGCCCCGCGTTATTATTACAAATCGGGAAATTTTGCGCGCTACGTTGAGTTTGTGCGGCATAATAAGCATCCGCAGGAACTTTAATTTCACCAAAAGAGTCAGATTCAATACGAAAATTTTGTGTCATATTATTTTTCTATAAAAAAAATTAATTGGATATCGCAATCCAAAATGCATTCAACTTGTTTTAAGATTTAGCTTAAACAAATTTTTATAAATTTATTAGCATCTAGGCTGACCTTACCAACCAACAATCCATCAACACTTTCAATGGCTAAAATTTCTTGAGAATTTTCTTCAGTCACCGAGCCACCATATAAAACAAAAAAATCTTGCGCAAAACCAGCGCTCTTTTCGCTAAGAATTTTTTTGATTAATTTTGTCATTTCAGCAATTTGCTCTAAACTTGGCACAACGCCTGTTCCTATAGACCAAATCGGCTCGTAAGCAATTACCAAACGATCAAATTTTACACCCTGAGGAATTGAAAAAAGTAGCTGTTTATAAACAAATTCTAGATGTTTTTTTTGATCACGAATTTCTTTACTTTCGCCAACACAAATAATTGGCACAATATCTTGCGCCACAGCCGCCACAACTTTTTTTGCAACAATTTCATCTGTTTCAAGATAATGCTCGCGACGCTCGCTATGACCCAAAATTACATAATCTGCGCCCAGTTTTTTTATCATCTCTGCGCTTAAATCTCCAGTAAAAGAGCCGGCACTTTCAAAGTGACAATCTTGCGCACCAAGCCACAAAGGACGCTGCTTAGTGATAATTTCTGCCAATTCTTCTTCGGCAAAATCTTCAACTTTTTTACTCTCTTCAATCATGATTTGCTCAAGATTATCAAAGGCGTCGTCTAGTAACTGGCTATCTAAATAATCCACTAAAAATGAGGGCGGGCAAAGCACTATATCAATACCCTGCAACTCATTTATATTGCCAGCATAAAGATCTAAAAATGCCGCAAACCATTGGTCTGTCTCTTCAAACGCATTGTTCATTTTCCAATTTGCCACGATCATTTTTTTTATCATATCGAAGAAAAATTTATTTATTAAGAATTGATTAATTTTTGCAAATCTCTACCAAATAAGTAATAGCGCCAACCAGAAATTAATTCATCAATTTTTTTATTGCCAAGAATAGCCTCTTTTAAATCTGAACTAGTAATTAAAAATTGTTCGCGCAAATCTTCGCGCAGAGCCACTCTTTCGACTAATTCTTTAGCAAGATGATATTTCTTTTTTTGCGCCTCACTCATCACATGCCTTCTTTCTTCTATCGTTAAATTACAATCCCCTTCATCGCAACGAGCCATAATTTGCATGATCTCGTCACGCATTTCGTTATTTAATTTTGCATGAAAATTTTCTAGCATAACAATTTCTTCAATGTGATTATCGTCAAGAAAATGTCGACGCGGCACATTAATAATTTGCGCCATTTTTTCGCGCCATAAAATCATATTTCTAATTTTAGCAACCTGCTCGGGGGTTTTTCTGCCAAACTTTTTTTGCGCCGAAAAATTTTTAAAAAGATTATTTTCATCGCGCACCAACACCTTCTTTGTAAAGCTTTCAATTTCTTCTAAAAACCACTTATCGCGTTTATTTTTTTGCAGATCCTCGCTTAACTTAAAACAAATTTCCTCTAAATAAGCCACATCAAGCATTGCATATTCAAGCTGCTCAACATCAAGTGGGCGTTGCTGCCAATCGCTACATTGTAATTTTTTATCAATCTTTACTTCAAACAATTTTTCAACTAAATTTGAATAACCAATATTAAAACCAAAGCCACAAAAATTAGCCATAACTTGCACATCGACAATATTTGTTGGCAAAATCTTTGACTGTTGATGAAAAATTTGTAAATCTTGCGCCGAAGAATGTAATATTTTTGTAATTGAAGAGTCGGCCATAAGCTGATAAACCGGCTGCAGATCTATATCTGCCAGGCAATCGATCACAAAAGTTTTTTTACCAATTGCAATTTGAATCAAAGATAGAATTGGATAATAAGTTTTTTCACGAGTAAATTCTGTATCAAGCGCTACTGTTTTTTGCGCATAAGCAAGATCGATAATTTTCTGCAAAGCAGAGTTAGAGGCGATGTAAAAATCAGACATTATAAAAATATGAATCGTAAATTATTAGTTTATATAGCAGCGGTTGCAATCTTACAATCAATGGCTTCGCAAGCCAAGCCAAAAATACCATTAACAACGAATGTCGCAACACAAAACCTATCTCTGCCCATAAAATCTTCTTATTTTTTGCAAATAACTATTGCAGAAAATGATTGTGAAAAACTTCTTGGTAAAAGCTGTATTTTTCGCGATAAAATGCTTAGCGAGCCCTATTTGCACGAAGCCAAGCTAACTATTTTTCTCGATAAAATTTATGCAACACAATCTTTCAGCGATAAAATAATGCTTATGCCGGTTAAAAATGGCTCCTTTTCAATCGCCACCGACAATAATAATCTGATCTCTTTTAATACAACAAATGGTGCCGTTTCTAATTTAAAACTAGTTAAGGGAGATTTAACCAAAGAACCAAACACCATTTCAAAATGCAAAAAGGCAGAAAATATTTACAACTTTCATAACACCTACAACACAGATGCGCTTCTTATAAAATCAGGCATCTATAAAGATGAATATGATTTTAGAGGCCTGAACGAATATGTTTTATTTTCTGAAAAACAAAATCAGTCAGAAATCATGGCCCTTACAATAGGCGATGATCAAAAAATCACGGCAATTAGCAACTTACAACTTTGCAAAATGCCCGATGTAGACACACTAAGGGCTCGGCATCTAAGCACTGACGAGTGCTTTGGCGATGATAAGGCCCTAGAAGAGTGCTTTAAATATCAAGAATGCAAAAATAGCATTACAATAGAAGATTGCGAAGTAACGCTATTTCAAGATGGATTTTAGCAATAAAAAAGTGGGGCGTAAAAAAATTACGCCCCACTTCAGAATATAAATAACTTTAAAACTTTCTAAGCAGCAGCTTTTTTAAGTTTTTTAACTTTAGCCACAATAACTTTTTTCTCTTTTCTAGGGAATTTTACTTCATCTAGAGCGCCTTTTTTAATCAATTTTTTCTTGATTTGAGTACGCAATTTTTTAGCAGAGTCAGTCAAATGTGCAAAACGGGTATTAACAAGAAAGTTGTCAATATTGCCATATTTGTTGACAGTTCTAAGGGTTGAAGCTGCTATATCAAGCGCTACATCAACACCAAGAACATCACTTTTGAAAGAAATGCTTTTGATATTTGGTAAAAATTTTCTTCTGGTTTTGCGATTAGAGTGAGAAACTTTGTTACCACTCATAACGCCTACACCAAGTAAATCACATCTTCTAGCCATAAAACTACCTAATAAAAACTTAAATTAACTAATAAAAACTTAAAATTACCTATGAAGCGCAATCAAAAGCTTCTTTTCCAGAAAGAGCAGAAACGATTGTTGGAGCACCAAACATTGCAGCAATACCCAACATCACGCCGATAATCAAACCCCAAGATACTTTGCCGGTAAAAAAACCGATACCAAGAGAGATGATTGCAAAAGCCGCAAAAGCCTTACCAGCACTACCAGTAACAAGCTTTAAAGCATTGCACATTGTACCTACTAAGTAGTTGTTATTGGCATCGCCAGAAACTGTGGAGCCCATAGGGGTCTGTGCATGCGCAGAAAGAGTTGGCAAAACTGCAGGAGCTAACATCAACATGAAAAACGACAACATAGCGATTTTTGCTACTACAAAAGAGATTTTTTTCATAAGCTTTGCTAAAAATTTGTTGTAAAATTAAGAAATATGCCCAAAACACCCAAGAAATTGAGATGAAAATTGAGGTGCCAGGCAGTGCAATAACTAAAATGACCGCGATATATTTTCTGAAAAAAAATAAATTGCAAGAGATTTTAATAGCACATCTTTAAAACTACTTAAGAAAAGTATATCGTCAATTGCAAGCAATTTAATTTTTGCAATACAATCATTGATCTAGTTTTTATCAGTTTGATCGAGATTTTTTCCTATAATTTTTATTTCCCACTCTAAATTTACTCCGGTTTTTGCTTTTACGGCGTCTTTAACCTTGTCACCCAACTCAATCAAATCAATGGCTCTGGCTTTTTTGGTGTTGATCATAAAGTTGCAATGCTTTGGTGAAATTTGCGCATCACCAACCATTGCGCCGCGATATCCCGCTTCGTCGATTAGCTGCCAAGCGCTCTTTTGTGTGGATGGATTTTTAAATGTACTGCCACCGGTTTTAGCGCGAATTGGTTGCGCCTCTTCTCTTTTATGGTTTAGTTCAGCAATTTTTTTAGATACCTCTTCAGGCGTTGATTTTAGGCCCTTTAATATAGCTTCTACAAAAATAAAATTTGCTGCGATTTTACTTCCACGATAATAAAAACCAAAATCTTCATTTTTTAATTCATGCATATTTCCTTGATAATCAAGGGCTCGCACCGTTGTTATAATTTGAGACATATCTGCGCCATAACATCCGCCATTCATGGCGATGGCCCCACCTATTGATCCTGGAATGCCTGTAAGAAATTCCATTCCACTTAAAGAAGCATTACGACTATATAGCGCAACGTTGCCACACAAGGCCGCAGCGCCAGCAGTGATAAATTCATCATGCACCGTAATTGTTGCGAATTCGCCTCCAAGCCTTATAACTACACCCTCTACGCCACCATCACGAATAATAACGTTAGAAGCCGCGCCAAGAATTGTAATAGAAATTTCTTTTGGACAGTTTTTTAGAAAACTCTGCAAATCGTTGATATCAAAGGGCTTAAAAAGAATTTCTGCTTTTCCACCGACATCAAACCAATTTTTTAATGAGGCATTTTCACGATATTCGCCCCGCACTTTTGGAAGCTTATCAATAATTTTTTTGATTGCTTGATTGCCCTGTAAATCTTGTTGTAGCGAGGTTGCGTGACTCATAAATAATTCGTTAAATAAATCATGTCGGCAAATGCGTGCTGCATTGGCGCATTATATAATTTCTACCAATTTATTCTTCATGAATATTGGCAGAAAGCGGCATTAGTTAGATTGAGGCGATGATTCGGCCTTTTTATAAAGATTAAAAATCACCGACTCCCTGCCCTCTCTTTGGGCTTTTTTTTGATATTTTGTAACTATCCAATCATCAGGAAATTTTTTCCAATCATCTTTAGAAGCCGCATTCCAACTGAATTTTTTACTTTTTAATAATGCTGATAAAATCCAGGTTTTATAAGAATCATGATCTGTTGCAATAATTAATTTTCCACCAGATTTTATTTTTTTTGCAAGCAAATTATCGATTAAATCTAGATTGATTAAACGACGCTTGAAATGCTTGATTTTAGGCCATGGATCAGGAAATAAAATATAAATTTCATCGAAAAAATTATCATCAAATTTACTTAATAATTCACGCGCATCATCGCGGGAGATTTTTATATTTTTTAGAGGCTCAACTTCTAGCTTCGCTAACAAGTTTACTACACCATTAATATGTGGCTCGCAGCCAAGAAACATCTGGGTTGGATTGGCTTGCGCCTTGGCAAATAAAAAATCTCCAAAACCAAAACCAATTTCAAAAGAAATTTTTGCGAATTGATGACCCGAAGATAAATCTTCTGAGAAGCGCTGATTTAAAGGAATATTTTTTGAAGATAAATCTTCTGCAAAATGATGATTTGAAGAGTGTGCTTTTGAAGAAAAATCTTCAGTAGAAATTGCATAATTTGCTAGATCATTTTCTAGTAAGGCACTTTTATGTTCAGAAAGCTTGCGCGATTTAATTCTTCCGTAACTTCTGATTAAACGCTGAGACTCTTGCGATTCAAGGCCATCTACATGCAAAATCTTTTTATTTTGACAATTTTGCGACTCTGTTTTCATGTCTTCCGCCCTCAAATTCTGTTGTCAAAAATATTTTAACCGAAGCAAGTGCAACCGAAGATTTAGTAAGGCGCTCGCCTAAACAAATAACGTTAGCATCATTGTGCAAGCGTGATAATTTAGCGATTTTTGTGTTAGCGCAAAGCGCGGCACGCACCTCTTTGAAACGATTAGCAGCTATTGATATTCCTACGCCGCTGCCACAAATTAAAATGCCAAATTTAGCTTTTTTGGCAATAATTTTTTTGGCTAATATTTGCGCAAAATCAGGATAGTCAACCGATTTTTCTGCAGAATCACATCCAAGATCGAGCAGCGTAAAACCTGCTTTGCTAAGTTCTGTAACTAAAAATTTTTTAAGATTGAAACCGGCGTGATCAGAAGCGATTAAAACTGGGAGAGTTTTTTTTATCATTGTGGTCGATAAAAAGAAGGAGCTGCGAATAATGCCTTGTGAGCCCGCACCAAAGCGCAGGCCAACAAGCGCATAAAAATATTAACGTTTTCTGTATGTTTGAGCTTTACGAGCTTTTTTCAAGCCGTATTTTTTACGTTCAACAACACGAGAATCGCGAGTTAAGAAACCACCTACACGCAATATTTTGCGGATTGAAGGATCGAAATCTGCTAAAGCTTTGCTAATGCCGTGAGCTAATGCGCCGGCTTGTCCGCTTAATCCACCACCGCTAATTGTGGCAATAACATCGAACTTATTATCGTTTTTAGTAACAACGAAAGGGTATTTTACGATGTTGAATAAGATTTCGCGGCCAAGGTATGTTCTGGCATCGCGATCATTTATAGTGATTTTACCAGTGCCTTTTTTGATCCAAACTCTAGCGGCAGAATTTTTTCTTTTGCCAGTTGCAGATGATCTGCCTTGAGCATCAATTTTTGGTTCTCTTTTAACTTCTTCAACAATGTTAGAAGCTTCGATGATTTCTTTTAGAGAGGTCATAATTTGAATTATAATTTAGTGTTTTTTCTGTTCATAACTGCAATATCAAGCTTTTGTGGGTTTTGCGCTTGGTGAGGATGCTCGGCTCCTTTGTAGATACGAAGTTTAGTCATGATGTCGCGCTGTAGTGGTCCGCGTGAAATCATTCTTGAAACAGCCATTTCAAGGACTCTTTCAGGAAATTTATCTTCGATGATTTGTTGGGCAGTTTTTTCTTTGATTCCACCAGGGTGGCCAGTGTGCCAATAGTAGGTTTTGTTGGCCATTTTTTTGCCAGTCAATTTAATTTTTTCAGCATTTATAATAACCACGTGATCGCCGCAATCAAAGTTTGGCGTAAAAGTTGGCTTATGTTTGCCACGCAAAATATTTGCAATAATTGAAGCAGCTCTACCAAGAACTAGGCCTTCAGCATCAACGATCCACCATTTTCTTGTGATTTCTTTGGGGCGCGCAACGTATGTTTTAAGCATAAAATATGTAAATTAAAAACTGTTTTTAAACCCAACTGCTGATAAATAGCAAAAAAGGGTCGCAAATTAAAACGATAAATTGTGATAAAGTCAAGAGAAATATTTTCGTCTTACAATTGTGGTGCACTTTCTTTTTTAGCTTGTCGCTAGAGCGCTACTTGCGCTATCTAAAATCTGCAACAATATCGCACTCATAATCAGCTGCAAACGCGCGAAACATTTAATCAAAAAGCTTTTTAACTTTACTGCCAAAAGCCTCTCTTTCTTGTTCTTCTATAGCTGCGATCTTATCTTCATACATATTGGCCGCCTCTTCAAAATTTTTCTTTTTATTGAAGGCTTCGTTTCTGCCGACAGAAGCTTCTTTGAGCTGCTTGCTTTGCTCTTTGAATTTTGGATCGGATTTAATTTCTGCTAACCTCTTGCGAGCTTCACTTCTAACTTCGCGAGGAGCATTGCGATCAGCAATAACCTTGCTTAATTCGCCAGATTCTTCTGTGTTTTTCTTGAAGTCTGGATCGGATAAAATTTCTTGAACCTTATCCTCGTGCTTGTGGTATTCTTCGTCGGCCTTCTCCATATCATCTTCTGCCTTTAATTGCGCTTTTTTTAGAGCTGGCTTTTCTGCGGCTGCGCGCTCTGCTTTGATTTTCTTTGCCATGCTGTCACGATTCCAGGCCATACCTATATCTTTATCTCTGCCGATAATAGCAGAAACAGCGCCCTCTTCTCTAACATTATAACCATCTCCAGCACTTTCTCTTTCATCGGCGGCGGCGGCGTATTGCTCCATTTTTGCAGCAGTGTTGGCGCTTGAGATTTTTTTCTTGCCGAGGCCTTTTTCTTTTTTATTTTGTGCGGCGCGGGCGCGTATTTTTTCTTTAGCTTCTTTAGGCAGAGCGCTGTATGTTCCTGCGGCCATTTTTGGAACTACGCCTTCAGCAACTAATTGGTCTCTCGCTTCGTCATATTCTTTATCGTGAACCGCCTTGCCAATAGCCTTGGCAGCAGCAGCTATGCCTTTTCTTAAAGGCTGCATTTTTATACCCGATTTAAAGGCTTCGGCACCGCTTTTTCCAACAACTACACCACCTTCTTTAACCGCCTTGACAAAGTCTCTTCTTCCATCGGCATCGGCATTTTTAATGGCATCTCTAGCTTCGCTTCCCGAAAATTTGGTTTTAACTTTTTGATCTGCAATCGAGGTTCTAAGGCTTCCGCCTTTGCTAAGTCCTTGTTTAGCTAATTGAGCCGCAAAACCAAAAACGTTGGTAGTTCCGTTACTCTTAAAGCCCTTGTCTTTTTGCAGTTTATCAATCTGATCTGCGGACAGGCCGCGCTTGGCGCCCTCTTTGGCTACCGCTTCATTTCTAACTTTAGTTAAAGCCTTTTCTTGATCTTCTTTGGAAAGCGTTGATAACTCTGCACCATTTTTTCTTTTATAATCACTGACCGCAGAATTGCCGGCATTGACGAAGGCTTTTTTGTGAGCAGCGTTTTGAGAATTTTCTTGCCTTTGTTTGTCACGCGCCTGATCGGCTAACCTGCCAGAATCGAAAAGCGATTGATCTAGCTTACGCAAGGCTTGTCCACCACTTTTATCCCACACTTCGCTTGCTCTAGCACCAGCAAATTTGCCGATTGATTCGAATCCACCTTTGATACCAGCGCCAAGCGAAGAAGCCTTTAAACCGCCACTAATTGAAGCGGCCATGTTAGTCATGAATTCGACGAATTTTAACATTAGGTCGGCGATTACCCAAATAAACAGGATGGTGAAAAAAGATGGAATACCGTCTGGATTGCCAATATTGCCAGCATCAGATTGCGAGTTTACTCTTGGCGGCAACGAGGCGATTGTCCAAAAAGACATTAGCGTGATGCGGGTGATGATGTTTATTGTCCAAACTTCATCCCAACAAATTTTATAGCCAAGCACCATTTTAATTACTTCGTACATCATCATGTTGAAGAAGGCCAAAGTAGTTAGTAGAAAAACTTGCTGCAGCGAGAAGCTAATTAGCTGACTTAGCCATTTATCAAACATTTCTTTTGTTTGCGCGAAGAGTGTAAAAATAAAGAATAGTGGCCCCAAAACAAAGAGTATCGAAATGAAAACCTGCGAGGTTAAATATAGTAGAACCGAGTTTGCTACTGCATAAACGTAGAGCAGCATTCCGTAATAAATAAGCAGCAAATAAGCCCAACCGAATATACTGGCAAAAAGCAGGGCCGAGATTTTTTTCTGCACTGTAGAAGAAAAGAAAATGCCAAATACGCGATCTACACTTCCAAATAAAATAGATTTATCGTAGAAATCAGAATTTTGGATAGCATTTTGTAGCGCCGTTGATGTATCGAATGACGATGCCATGACAAAAGCCAGATAGTCTGTGCCATTTTTGAAAAATTTAACTACGATAGCATTAAACCAATACCAGCCTTCTGGACCAACAAAAAGATAAATTAAGGAAATCTTGATCAACTTACTGATAATGTCGCTAGCGCCCGATTCTGTAACGCCGATAAGGTATCCAAAACCATAAAAGGTAAACATTACAACCAAAGAAATCGACAAAATAGCTTGGTACCTTGGGTCGGTAATGAGCATTTTATAGATTCTTTCTGCTTGACCAATTGTAGCGCCGTCTCTACTGCCATCCATTACCGTAACTACTGGAGTGATTACATCATTGACGATATTTGATAGGTTGCTACCAGGCGTTTTTACTCTAACTGTAACATAATATTTGCCGCTATTATTTCCGTATTTGCTAAGGCAACGGAATTCTTTTTGACAGACCGTTGGCGGCGTAGCAGAAGGGTTATCTTCGGCTGCCAAACATCTTGCGCCGGCATTAGTCAAGTTAGAAACACAAGAACTAGCGCCGGTAGTAGAGTTAATAATAGTAATGCCATCCCTAGGAACAAGTGGTCCTGCAGATGGATTGCCAACTACACAATCGCTAGGACGAAAATGCGGATTAGTTACCAGAATGCCGTTAGGAGCCGCCGGATTAGTGGTTGTAGGAGAGTTGGTATCGCAAGTGGCAGCTTCGGGGTCTTTTATTTTAAAAGTTAATCTAATTTTTGCAGGATTGAGCGTAGAATTAGTGTGGCAATAATAGGTATCGCGAATTAAAACCCCTATACAATCTCCGCCAACTGCAGCTCTAGATCGAATAAGATTTCCGGCATTATCAAAATAAAATGGAGTATTTGATACCGGCACAAGACTAGTGCCAGTAGGATCGTTAAGCTCAACTATTTTTGGCGCGCCAGACACAGCCGCCGCCGGGCTGACCGTGATATTTTTGCAGGATAGAGTATCATTGGGCAACTCTTGACAAATCTTGGCCTCTAGCCATTCTCCATTGTTAAATTCTAGGGCGCTAGTAAGGCTAATTTTAAAGCCGTTACTTCCATTGTAGCGCGCACCGGTTGAAGGATTGTTATCGTTGTAGCCTATGGCTGCACCCTGATGAAAATCTGTGCCATCTAGAAAAAGAAACTTTAAACGCCCACTTCTTGATACATTGATTGGCTGCGTTACTTGAAAAATTATATTATTGCCGTAAGCGGTATCTACTTTATTGTCTCCACCAAAACCCGCTAGGTTTCCGTAGTCGCCGTTGAAGGCCTCTAGAATTGAAGCTCCTCTAGCCCTGCTTGGGTCAGAAAGCTCTGCTTCAGAAAATCCAGAAATTGGAATATTAGAAACCTTGCCAGCATAAGCTTCGAGATCGTAACATTGCGCAACATTGGATATTGATAAATAGGGAGATTGCTCGGCCTTTATTTTTCTGAGTTGCGAGCAAGCAGAGCACATTGTAGCGCTATAGGTTGCTCCAGAGCCAGTTGGTATAGTGCAACCCGATGGCCTAGTGCCCAAAGAGCAACTATAACGAGTATTTTTTGGAATAGGTGGCACATTATTAGGAAGGCCAACAGCAGTACCGTTAGCACATGTTACTGGCTGCAAACAACCGTCGGTTATAGATTGATTAGGGCAGTAGTATGTAGAGTTTGTGCTATCGCTGCACTCGGCGGCAATTTCATCGCAACCAACGAGAGCGCCATCGCTGCCATTGTATTTTGGGGTGCATGTTGGATTTGGTACATCGCTCGAACCATGTCCCCTGCATAACAAAGCCGGACGAGGCTCTAAGCGCATTGCCATGCCAATACCACATTCGCGCGCTCCACCAGCAGCAGCCCAGGTATTATTCCAGCTTTCTGGCGAAAAACGAATCACCTGTCCTTTGCGCACAAAAACTTTGAGCGAGCCATTATTTGGGCCAGAGCCGTCTTGCCAAACAGCTGTTTGCGATAAAGCAGGAACAACCAGGTTGTCGAGTGGATCGCCAGGGTGCGCAAAATCTGCATATTCGTAAAAATCGGCAGTAATAGTACTGGTTACGTCAGAGTGCCTGCCGGCAGGATTAATGATGCGGGCCTTTACTATGCATCCTGCGTTGGTTAGGCCTCCCAATAGAGCAAAGCTTACGAAACCAGATTGGTCTATAGCAATATCTTGATATTTGGCAAACTTAAGAGCCAAAGCCCTGTCGCAACTAATAGAATCGCTATTGTGGGTATATGATCTGGCCAATCTTTGACGAATAACAACCTTATGACCAGCTTCAACAGAGATTTGAGTGGGGCTCCAAGCTGAACTTGATACAGGAACCGCAGTGCTACCGTGAGTACCGTCAAAATAGTACAAATCGCGATCATTGGCATCGCGTATTATAATTTGCAGATTGTCGTCGCACAGCCCGTTGCTAGGAAGCAATAATTCTCGAAATGAAACTTTGGCAGCTGTAGGGCTAGCTATAACAACATCGCGGGTCGAAAGATCTCCAACCAAAACACCCCTGGATGAATCGATTGACGCAGCGCTGCAATTTGGATTTTCGCAAAGAATGCCTGCAAAAGGATCTGCAGAATCGGGCTCGATTCCATCGGCATCCCATCTAATCATGCCGCCATATCTGCCCAAAGTCGTTGTTTTCATGTCAGAGCTAACCGGGAATGTACCACCAACCAGCACATCATCTACATTGGGATAGCCATTATTTCTATAACTTTTATTGCTACAGGTAGATTGTTTAAGAGATGCGCCGCTATAAGCACATTGCCATAAATTATGGTCTGGCAAAAGCGGTACATTAATGAATTGCGCTTTTTCTGTGGGCTGCGAAGGATCAACAGCAAAGCCCGCAGGAGCAGGAAGAATATAGGCTGCCAGCCTTCTTCCCGCATTATACACCTTACTATCTAGAGCACTGCTGGCGCCCCCACCAACCTGCCCCACTGATGCAGTGCCGCCATTTATAACAGAGTCATCTGTGATGCGGCCACTAAAAGAAATACTGATCGCCTTACCCGATTTTAGATCGAGATTTTGACTTGACCAATTTGCCGTTTTTGATTGCGGCATTATGTCGTCGGCAGCTACAAAAAAATCGGGAAAAGGCAATTTATCGCCAAGCCTTACAGATCCTATAGCGCGAATATAAACTGTAGAGTTTGGCTTGATGGTTACGCCACCATTTTGACTGCCGTTCTTTTCGGAAGTAGATGCCCAGGCCGGCTCTGCCGAGGTAGGAGAACCGATGCCAATATTGGCGTTACAATTAGCTACACACTGACTAACGCAAAGGTTTTTATATTTAGCGCTTGGCAAACCAGTACATCCAGTGCTGCTGGTTTGTGGTATATCATTTTCATCGTAAATAGTAACCGAACCGCTAATGAAGCAAGTTTTTAGACCACTGCCCTGAGAAGCGTCGGTAAGCGACTTCGAGACATCGTAAGTGCAATTATCGGCAGAATTATTGGAGGTAACTTCAAGGGTTTGAGTATCATATTCGCCAAAATCATCAGCCTCGATACAGCCTTGATCAGAACAAGAAAAAACAAAACACAAAACCATCAGAATAGCAGACAGGCGCTTAAAGCTGTGAAGCAGCTCTTTTGCAGTGATCGCTTGTCTTTTTAATAACATGATATTTATTTCTTCAGCGCATTTCGAATTATCATTGCAACTCTTTTTGTTTCTTGCAACTTTTTTGCAGAAAAATTCTCTAACAGGCGAGTTGTTTTATCAATTCTTTTTGCGTAATTTTGCGATATCAATTCTTGATGAAATTTTTTATGTTTCATAGAGGAAATATTTTTTTCATCAAAAATATATAGCGGCTTTCCTGTAGAACATACCTCTGATATCATTGAAACTGAATCTCCGGTAACGATAAAAAAATCACTAAAACCAACAATTGCCAAATAAGGATTTTCGCCATTCGTTATTTCTTTCCAATCAAAAAATTTAAAATCACCATAAAGCGTTGATTTTATTGCATTAGTGACCTCATCAGAAGTTCTTCTGCTATTTAAAATTAATAATTTTGCATTCATGTTTTTAGCAATATCGCAAGATTTCTTGATTAACTTTATCACCGACTCTGCAGTAAATTTTGTACTTTTTGAATCGCCACCTATCAATAAAGCAATCTTGGTTTTTTGATAATCACGAAACCATGAATCAAATTTTTCGCACTCAGCTTTAATTGCCAGCTCGTTGGTTTTAGTAAGCGACCCCAAAGTGCGGATAATATTTTTATAACGATCACTAATTTTATCGTGACGCGGCAAAATGATAAAATCAAACTCATCTTGCGCAAAATCTGGATTCATGATTTGCGCGATTTTACTAATATTTTTTGACTGCTTTTTTATATGAAGCGCCACCGATGCAGATCTTCTGCCTGCCGAAATTATCAACTTAGGAAAATAACCAAAACTTTCGAGTTTAATTTTAGTATCGCGCGTTATGGCGAGCAACGAAGAGCGCAAAATAAAGTTGGGTAAAAAAGAAAAGATTCCGTAAGCAATATTAATAATGCGCAACTCAAAACCAAGTTCGTTAGCAAGGCCAAGCGCTTGCGAATAGTTGCCTGGGCGGTTATCAGCTAAAATCCAGATTTCGTCTTTGATTGGTTTTGGCATTTTATTTTTTATTCAACTTATGCAGCAATTTTTGCACTACATTTGACGAAACAAAATTTGCAACATTGCCCCCAAGTCGCGCCACTTCTTTAACAAATTTTGAAGCAATAAAATGGTTATTTTCAGAAGCTGGCAAAAATATCGTCTGAATTGTCGGGTTTAACTTGGCATTCATGCCAAACATTTGAAATTCATATTCAAAATCTGAAACGGCCCGTAAGCCGCGAATTATAAGCTTGGCATTTTTTTTAGCAGCAAAGTCAACCAACAAACCCTCGAATTGCTCTACCGAAATTTTTGCATCGCCACCCAAATTTTCTATTTCGGCCTTCACCATTTCAACCCTTTCAGATAGTGTAAATAGAGGGTTCTTGGCGGTATCTTTAGCAACCGCAATCACCAAATGATCGACAATTTCACTAGCCCGCCTGATGATATCCATATGGCCAAAAGTTATGGGATCGAAAGTTCCTGGATAGATTGCAATTTTGGTTTTATTCATAAGAATATAGTTAATTATAAAAAACTAGCTCATGTCATTTAAATGAAAATCACAATTATTTCAATCGGTAAATTCGAAAATTCGCCACATCGCCTTGCTTTCGAGAATTATCTTAAGCGAATGAAATGGGATATCGAGCTAAAAGAATTAGAATTAAAAAACGCTCATAATTTGTCTGTTGAAAAAATAAAAGAAGGCGAAGGAAAACTGCTTGCCAAAGCAATTAAAGCCGGCTCGTTGGTGATTGCACTAGATGAAAAAGGCAAAGAATTTACCAGTGCTAATTTTGCTAAATTAATCGCCGATTTTTCGGTGCGCGGCAATTCGCACTTAACCTTCTTAATTGGCGGAGCCAATGGATTAGCTAGCGAAATTATTGCAACAGCTCATTTAAAAATAGCGTTCGGATTAATGACTTTTCCACATTTAATGGTAAGGTCAATGTTAATTGAACAACTTTACAGAGCGCAATCTATTATTGCCGGACACCCTTATCATAAAGTTTAAAATTTTGTAACAATGCTAAATAAACAAAAAATCTCCGAAATAATTCGCGTAAATCACGCTGGAGAATTTGGTGCAAAAGTTATTTATAGCGGACAAATTGCCGCCTTAAAACTTAAGCGCGACCACGCCACCATTAAGTTGGTGCAGCACATGAAAGAACAAGAAGATGTTCATTTCGATTATTTCAACAAAGAAATTTCTGCACAAAAAATTCGCCCAACCATAATGCAACCTTTATGGAAAATTGGTGGTTTTGCGCTAGGATTTTTAACCGGAATAGCCGATAAAAGAGCTGCAATGTGTTGCACTACCGCAGTTGAAGAGGTAATCGACGAACATTATCAGCAGCAATTAAACTTAATTGAAAAAGAGAAAAGTTTTTTAACGCCAAACGATGGTGAAAAAATTTTAGCATTGAAAGAAAAAATAGAGAAATTTCGTGCAGAAGAATTAGAACATCGCGATATTGGCTACGAACATAAAGCCGCCGAACTACCATATTTTAAGCCGCTTTCGGCAATGGTGAAGCTGGCAACAAAATTTGCGATCACGGTTTCAAAAAAAATTTAGTGCAGTTTTATAATTTACTCGCCAAAAACCTCTCGATAATTAACCGCGCCCTAACTCTTTTTTATATTTTTTATCATAAAAGGAACTTGCGAAATTGTAAAAATCATCGAAATTGGAAACACGCCAAATACTTTAAAATTCACCCAAAAATCGGTAGGAAAATTGCGCCAGATTATCTCGTTTAAAATCGCTAAAAAAATAAAAAATATCCCCCAGCGCAAAGACAGGGTTAGCCAAGCATGATCTTCCATTTTTAAACCATCGCCAAATAAATGTTTGATTAATGGGCGCTTAGAAAAGTAGCCATAAAATAAAATTATCGCAAAAAATAAATTAATTAAAGTTGGCTTTATTTTAATGAATAAATCATTGCCAGAAAATAATGTGAGTCCGCCAAATATTCCTAAAATTATTGCAGAAATTAGGGGCATTTTTGCAACTTTTTTAGTAAGAATATAAGCCACTATTAACGCTAAAAAACTTGAGATCAAAAGATAAATAGTAGCCGGAATTAAAGGATCTGGCGCCGGCGAAAACTTATAAACCAAAATAAAAATTATTAGCGGCAAGTAATCACATAAAAATTTTGCCCAGGCGTCTTTTGATTTATTCATCTTTTTTTATTTCGTTATTATCATTTGAGCATTGCGCCGCATCGCTTTCAGAAGCGTGAAATTGCAATAAAGTAACGCGATATTGCAAATCTGCCTCATTAAATTTTAGCAAGAATGCTAACTTTTGATTAGTAGATTTAAAATCGCGCGGCACGTTAATAAGCCTTACTCCGCCGCTCTTCATTCCAATTATTTTGCGCTCAAGCAAGGCGTTAGTATTGCTGCCAATAAGCAATTTTTCTTTAGAAATAAATTCGAGCTGATTATTGCTGGTAGCCACATGAATATCATAAGAAATTTCTGCCTCATCGCCGCATTTTAACGCGCTATCTCCTGCGCCAATTTCAGAATCTTGAACTGTAACAGCAACAAAATTTTGCATAGAATCGAATGGCGCAGCAACGGGAGAGCCCTTTAATTTACGAGCCTGATCGATATTAGAAAAAATAAAACTGCTTTTTTGCTGCGCTTCAAAAAAATTTTTCTTGATGTTTTCAGAAGAAAGGCGATTGCCCAAACTATCTGGATTTTTTTTATCCGCAAATAAACCAAAATACAACACCAACATTAAGCCAATAATTTTTATCAGCGGCTTTTGAAGTAGCTCTATTACTGTTTTCATTGAATAGCCGGATTTATATTAAGATTTGCATCATTACGCAAAATCGTTAGTTGATTATCGCAAATCTTGATAACAGTTGAAGGAATTTTTATCTCACAAACTCCCCCATCAATTAATAAATCAATATCTAAAAAATTAAAATAATTTTTTACCTGATCAGCCGAAATAGCCGCTTTGTCGCCAGAAATATTAGCGCTGGTTACCGCCAAAACCCCACCAAAATTTTTTAATAATTTATCGATAAAGTCTTTTTTAACAATTCTAAATCCTAAAAAATCATCATTTTTATTTAAATTAGGCGCGAGATGCATCGCGGCATTTGGTTGTTTTTTTAAAATTATAGTTAGCGGATTTTTAGAAAATTTTTGAGCAATATTTTTTGCCATTTCATCGAAAATAAAAATTTTTTCTGCCATTAATAAATTAGGAAGAAAAATTGCAATTGGTTTATTTTTTTCGCGCCTCTTAATAGAATAAATTTGCTCTACAGCGTTGATATTAGAGGCATCAGCAACAATTCCATAAACAGTGTCGGTGGCGAAAGAAATTATTTTTCCGGCACACAAATATTCGGTGGCAAGAGAAATTGCAGCAGGATCTTTTTCTGAAATTATTTTCATATTTTATACAATATTCTTTACTAAATTTAAACCGTCTTTTTCTTACAAAATTAATTAATTTTTAAAGCACTTTGAACCGCCTTGCGAACCGGGCCAAAGCTCTTGCGATGAAATTCGCAAATACCAAAATTTAAAATCATATCGACATGAAACTTAGTTGGATAGCCCGCATTTTTATCCCAACCAAATTGCGGATATTTTTGATGCAACCGCAACATAATTTCATCGCGAACCTCTTTGGCGATGATAGAAGCGGCGGCAATCGACAGGCTTTTTTGATCACCCTGCACTATCGGCAAAATCTCTTGCAAATCGTCTTGCAACGCAAAGGGCTTAAAATTTCCATCAACCAAAAGCACTTGCGGCAAAATTTTGTGACACTTGTAAAAATCTTCATAAGCACGAAACATGGCTAATTTAGTGGCTTGCAGAATATTTATTTCGTCGATGATTTTTTCGTCAACCACGCCAACACCAAATTTTACCATTTGTTTTAGGTGCAAAAAAATCTCTTTTCTTTTTGTGGCAGAAAGTTTTTTTGAGTCATTAATTTTATCACAAATTTTGTCACGCAAAAACTCTTCATCAAGAAAAACACAAGCGGCAACAACCGGCCCAGCAAGTGGCCCGCGACCAGCTTCGTCAATTCCGGCAACTAACAAGTTTTTATAAGATTTTTCGATATTATAATTGGGCAATTTTAACCTTTGCATTAGTAAATTATGTCATTAAAGTGTTGGCACTTATTTTGTTGTCTAATTGTAAATAATTTTTTTAAAAATCATATGTTTCTTAATTCAAAATTGAGCAAACCATCTTTGGTAAAGCCAGTAGCTATTGTTGTTACCATAATTTTGGTTGCCGGTGGTGTTTATGCTTTTTTTGGCAAAAAATCTGAAGATGCCGCTCAAAAAGCAGAAGATCCAACCGCAACTCAAATTCAATCAAGCGGCCTCGATAAAGACAAATCAATCAATAACGTTGGCGATGTTGAAGAAGTTTTGGCAAAATGGGTTGAAGCTAATCCACAAGCCATTATCAATTCGGTTTCTAACATGCAGCGCAAAGCGATGGAAGATCAAATGAAAGCTGCGCAAAAAAATATTGGCCCTAAAAAAGACGAACTATATAACGACAAAAACTCTCCTGTTTACGCTCCAAAAGGCTATGATGTAGCAATAGTTGAATTTTTCGATTATAATTGCGGTTATTGCAAAAAAACTAATCCGGTTATCGAGTCTTTAATTAAAGCCGATTCAAAAGTTAAAATTATCTATAAAGAATTTCCTATCCTAGGGCAAGGCTCAGAAGAAGTATCTTCAGTTGCTTTAGCAGTTAACATTATCGATCCATCTTCTTACAAAAAATTCCATGACGCTCTCATGAATTCTGCTGCCAGCACCAAAGAAGATGCAATAAAAATTGCCGTTTCTCTAGGAATCAACGCCTCTAAAATTGACAGCACTTTAAAATCAAGCAAAGATAAAATCGCCGCCATGATTAACGCCAACCGCGCTTTGGGAAGCTCTATCGGGGTTAATGGCACGCCAGGCTTTATTGTTGGCGACGAATTAATTCCTGGAGCAATTTCTCTTGAAATGTTGCAACAAAAAATTTCTGATCAACGCAAAAAATAACCATTGGTTTTAGGCGGGCCAAAACCCGCCTCTTTCTCTCCACACAATTAAAATGCTCCCCGATATATTCAGCCACGCCGAACAAGAACTCTTATCTGCAGAACAAAAACTTGTTATTCAAGAGATTTCTCAAGGCTCTAACATTCTTATTAGCGGCGGAGCTGGTACCGGCAAATCTTTTTTACTTAATTATTTAAAGCGCCATTACGGCAAGTTTGGCTTGGCAGTTACTGCCAGCACCGGCATTGCTGCGGTTAATATTGGTGGCAGCACAATTCATTCTTGGGCCGGAATTGGCTTAGCCAATCTTCCGATTGAACAAATAATCTCCAATCTTTTTAGTGGAAAATTCAGCAAGATTAGGCGCCGCATTAAAGAAACTAGAATTTTAGCAATCGACGAAATCTCGATGATTTCATCGAATTTATTCGAAATTCTTGATCAAGTATTTCGTGCTATTCGCGAAAATGAAAAGCCGTTTGGAGGCCTGCAAATGCTATTCTTTGGAGACTTCCTTCAACTTCCTCCAATCACAAAATACGGAGAAGTAGAACAAAATTTTTGCTTCACTTCGCAAAGCTGGAAAAGCCTGAATTTAAAAACCTTCATTCTCAAAGAAATTTTTCGTCAACATGATAAAAAATTCATCAAAATTTTAAACAATTTGCGCTTTGGAAATTTAGATGAAGACGACATAGAGCAGCTTCAATTAAGGCTAAGCGCCCAAGATAATAATTTAGCAATCAGGCCAACTATACTTACTAGCCACAACATAAAGGCAGCGCAAATTAACGAATCTGAATTAAAAAAAATTCCTCGCGAAGAAAAATCCTTCGAGGCAAAATATTTTGGCGAGTTAAACAAAGTTGAATTATTGCGCAAAAATTGTCTAGCGGCCGAAAGCTTAAAACTAAAGGTTGGCGCACAGGTGATGATGATTAAAAATACTTATCAAAAAGATGGTATTATCAACGGCTCGCTTGGCGTAGTGCAAGATTTTTCACCAAAAAAATTCTATCCTGTAGTAGAATTTGCTAATGGAAAAATTCTTACTATTGCGCCAGAAGAGTGGCTTATCGACAGATTTGATCACGATAGTAGGCAAGTTGTTACTGAAGCAGGAGTCACTCAAATTCCGCTGATTTTATCTTGGGCGATCACGATTCATAAATCGCAAGGGCTAACTCTTGATAAAATTTCTTGCGATTTATCAAATATTTTTAGCGCCGGGCAAGCCTACGTAGCACTATCTCGCGCTCGCTCACTCGAAAGCGTTTTTATTAGCTCAATTGATTTTAAAAAAATTACCGCAGACCAAAAAGCGACACAATTTTATCAAGCAGATTTTATCTAAAAAAATACCTTTCTCGCCTCATCAGCTTCGTTGACTTCCTTTTTAAATCTACAAACCCTATAATAGATTTATAACCCTTGAATCAAGCCTTAACGATGTATTCTAAACTTTCTAACAACTCTAAAGCGATATTTTTTGCCATCTTAACCTGCTTTCTGGTTTCGGTTCTAATCGCCATTGTACGACACCTCTCTGAGAATTTTCATGTGTTTTTTATTGTGATGATGCGCAACTTTTTTGCCTTCGCCTTCTTCATTCCATGGATGATAAAAAGCCCGCGCAAACTATTTTATACTAAAAAAATTCACCTACATTTTTTACGCAACATAAATGGCTTGGTGGCAATGTTGGTATGGTTTTATACCGTAACACTAATTCCATTGCCCGAGGCCGTTTCTTTTACTTTTGTTGTGCCAATTATTACAACTTTAGCAGCGATGTTTTTCTTAAAAGAAGAAGTTCATGCAAGAGCTTGGATAGCTCTAATAATAGGGTTAGTTGGCATTACCATCATCATTCGTCCAGGCTTTTATGAATTTAAACTAGCTTATTTATTGGCAATTATCACCACAATTTTATGGTCAATTTCAAACGTGATGGTAAAAATAATGACAAACACAGATAAGCCCGAAACTATTGTCGCTTATATGTCGATCATTATGTTGGTTTTTTCAATTCCACTTGGAACAATGCATCTTGCCAGCATGAATTTTTCTGATGTTTTTTGGCTGGCCATGCTTGGTTTATTTTCAAATTTATCCCACATATCATTGTCTACAGCCTTCTCTAAAGCCGATCTGTCAGTAATTCAGCCCTTCGATTTTATGCGATTAATTTTTACCTCAATAATTTCTTATTTTGCCTTTGATGAAGTTTTAGATTTTTGGTCGGGCCTTGGAGCCTTGGTAATAGTGCTTGGAACAATTTTCGTTGCTCCTAAAGGTAAAGGAAAATATGATATAGGTGTTGCAAAAGATGAGGTTTGATATTCTCTCTACAAACACTCTACAATAATTTTAATCTAGGCCTGATAAACCAATACTTATCGTTAATTTTAAATGAACTATAACGAATTATTTCGCAATTCAATCGATAAACTACGCAGTGAAAATCGCTATCGCCAGTTTGTTAATATTTCACGCCTAAGAGGCGAGTTTCCTCACGCTGTCAATAATAAAAATGGCCATAAAATTGTACTTTGGTGCTCTAACGATTATCTTGGTATGGGACAAAATGAGGATGCGATTTCTGCCTCGATTAAAGCCTTAAAAGACTATGGCGTAGGATCTGGCGGCACTCGCAATATTTCTGGCAACAATAATTTGTTGGTTGAGTTAGAAAAAAAAGTCGCAAACTTACATCGCAAAGAAAGTGCGCTATGCTTTGTTTCTGGCTATGTTGCTAACGATGCAACAATTCAAGCTTTGGCAAAAATAATTCCTGATTTAATCGTTTTTTCTGATGCAAAAAATCACGCCTCAATCATCAGCGGCATCAGAAATAGCGGCCTCGAAAAGCACATCTTTCAACACAATAACGCAGAACATCTGGAAGAATTGCTAAAAAAAATACCGCTAGAAAAACCAAAAATTATTATATTTGAATCAGTTTATTCAATGGATGGCGATTTTGGTAAGGTTGAAGAAATCATCACGCTTGCTAAAAAATATCAAGCCTTAACTTATATTGACGAGGTTCATGCAGTAGGCCTCTATGGCAACACTGGCGCTGGTTTGTGCGAAAAACTTGGCCTAGATAAACAAATTGATATTACTCAAGGAACCTTTGCCAAAGCTTATGGCTGTATAGGCGGATATATTTCTGGCAAACAAGAAATAATCGATGCGGTGCGCTTGCACGCCGCAGGATTTATTTTTACAACATCGCTTCCACCCTCTATTTGTGCGGCCATAATCGCTAATATCAGTCATCTAGAATCTAGTTCGCAAGAAAGAAAAGCCCATCAAGAAAAAGTTACAACACTAAAAAATGCACTAAAGGCAGCTAAAATTAAAATCATAGAAAACCACTCGCATATTATTTCTATAGTTGTTGGCGATGCAAAAAAAGCGCAAGAAATTTCATCTAGATTGTTGGAAGAATTTGATATTTATGTGCAGCACATTAATTATCCAACTGTAGCCAAAGGCGATGAGCGCCTTAGAATCACAATAACTCCGCTTCATAGTGCAGAAATGATTTTACGCCTTGTTGACGCCCTAACAAAAATTTTTTCGCAAGCAGAACCAGCGCTTTAACAAAAGTTTTTTACAGCTAAATTTTGTGCATTTTTTTAAAAATCATCGATATTGCAAGAGAAATTAAACAACATCCAGATTGACTGTTAGAATCATGCAATTACAATGCGCAACCCTTTATGACAAGAATAAAATTTTTATATAATGACTGATATCAGAAATATTGCAATTATCGCACACGTTGACCATGGCAAAACTACGCTAATCGACGCCATGCTCTCTCAAAGCGGAACCTTCCGCGCCAACCAACAAGTAGAAGCGCGCGTTATGGATAGCAACGCCCTAGAAAAAGAGCGCGGCATTACAATTTTAGCAAAATGCACTTCGATCACTTGGCAAGATCACAAAATTAACGTAATCGATACCCCTGGCCACGCCGATTTTGGCGGCGAAGTCGAGCGCGTATTATCAATGGCTGATAGCTGTTTATTGCTTGTAGATTCATCTGAAGGACCAATGCCACAAACTAAATTTGTGCTTTCAAAAGCTTTGGCTCTAGGCTTGCGCCCAATTGTAATTATCAATAAAGTTGATCGTCAAGACGCGCGCGTCGATGAAGTTTTAAATGAAATTTTCGATCTATTTGTTTCTTTAAACGCCAACGAACAACAGCTAGATTTTCCGGTTCTTTATGCTGTAGGCCGCGATGGCTGGTGCGTTGCCGATCTTGAAAAAGACGAACGCAAAGATTTAGCGCCATTGTTTAACCTAATTCTGAAGCACGTCAATCCGCCAAAATTCGATGCTAACGCTCCATTTTCAATGTTGGCCACACTTCTTGAATCTAGCCCTTATTTTGGCCGCATGCTTACAGGCCGCATCATGTCTGGCACAGCTAGAAGCTTGATGAATTTCAAGGCGATGAATCTTAACGGTCAATTGGTTGAGCAAGGGCGCCTAACAAAGCTTCATACTTTTCGCGGTGTTGATAAAATTCCGGTTGATGAAGCGGTTGCTGGCGACATCGTTTCAATTGCCGGCCTAGAAAAAGCCTCAGTTGCCGATACAATCTGCGATATTTCTGTTACTACGCCAATTAAATCTACACCAATAAACCCGCCTACAATGGCTATTACCATTGGCGTAAACGATTCTCCTCTTGCTGGCCAAGAAGGCAGCAAAGTTACTTCACGCATGATTCGCGACCGCTTATTTGCAGAAGCAGAAAGCAACGTTGCAATCAAAGTAAAAGAATCTGAATCAAAAGACGCCTACGAAGTTGGTGGTCGCGGAGAGTTGCAACTTGGTGTCTTAATCGAAAACATGAGAAGAGAAGGCTTCGAGCTTTCAGTTTCAAGGCCTCGAGTTCTTTTCAAAAAAGGCCCAGACGATTCAATCCTTGAGCCAGTTGAAGAAGTTGTCGTCGACGTAGATGATGCTTTCAGTGGCGTTGTTGTCGAAAAACTTTCTTCACGCAAAGGCGAAATGATCGAAATGAAACCATCTGGCGGCGGAAAAACGCGCTTGGTTTTTTACGTTCCTTCTCGCGGCTTAATTGGCTATCAAAGCGAATTTTTAACTGATACCAAAGGCACGGGGGTTCTTAACCGCTTGTTCCACGCCTATATTCCTTATAAGGGCGAATATCAAGATCGCAAAAACGGTGCGTTAATTTCTAACGACTCTGGAGAATCTGTTGCCTACGCACTATGGAATTTGCAAGATCGCGGCGTTATTTTCATCAAGCCTCAACAAAAAGTTTACCAAGGCATGATTATCGGTGAAAACGCAAAATCTGGCGATTTAGAAGTGAACGTGCTTCGCGGCAAACAACTAACTAATATTCGCGCTGCAGGAGCCGACGAAGCTATTCGTCTAATTCCGCCACGCTTGATGATTCTTGAAGAAATGATCACCTATATTTCTGATGATGAATTGGTTGAAGTTACGCCAAAATCACTACGTTTACGCAAAAAATTCTTAGACATGAATGAACGCAAACGCATGTCTAAGTCTAATGCAGCTAAGTTTGATTTTGTGCAAGAATAGCAATAATTTAGCCTTAGTTTGCGAAGAGCGAAACTAGCGCATAAAATACCAGCCTAGCCATTGCCATTGCCAAGATAATTTTCTGATCTTCTTAGCAATGGCTTAGTTGGTAGAGCTGCACCGGTATTTAAATTTGGATTAGAAGCCGGCCTATCTGCCGCAAGACCTTCTCTCAAGCCACTAATTGCTTTGCGCACTGCCGGGTATAGATCTGGGTTATTATAAGCCACATCTACCAAAGCTCGCCCCTTTTCTTCTCTTATTGCAGCGGCTTTCGGTAAATCTAACTCAGAAATTCGTAACAAATTTTCAACAAAAGCGAGTTGTAAATTATCGTCAAGAGCGCGCGTCTCCATGAACGCAGAAATTTTAGAGCAAATTACCGCATCAAGATTTTCACTAACAATTCCTTCTATCTTAAATTCTCTTAAAAGCAAATCTATGGGATTTTTTAGCCCAATTGCCTCTAAAGCCCCTTCCATCTCTTCAAACTCAACTTCGCCAATAGTATTAAGGAAGCACAATCTTAAAATTAAGTCGTGAGCGAAAGGATTGATAAAAAAATTGAGATTCTTAACCCTATATTTTTGCAAATGCTGCTCGATTCCGATTGGAGTTACTATATGAGCGCCACCCATTTGATCTAGCAAAATCTTTGGTTCTCTGCTAGTTATCCAACTTAACTCAATTGGCGGCATCAGATCATTGCTATAAAAACATAGGTCGAGCTTTCTTGTTTCATATTTTGCATTAACTGTAAATTCACTGCCGTCGTTATTGGGGCCAAGATAGATATCAATTTTACTCATATTTATATCAAAAATACTCGAAATAAATAATTTGACGAAATCTTTAGACCAACTACTCATTTTGTTAATGATTATTTCGATATCAAGATCGTTTGGTGTCCTTATAGAACTAGGACAAGAGTAGAGTGCGCTGCCTTTTAGTAAAACGCGAACGAATTCTTGCGAATATACACGAAAGAGCCTTGTTAAGTTTTCTTGTAAAAATATAGGAAGATCTATTGTGGATTTTATTTGACGAGACCCCGCAAGAAAATCTATCATTTGCTGCCGATATTCCATTTCTTTTTTTGGAATAAATGGGAGTGCATCTACAGAAAAGGCTGACGACTGCTTGAGTGGCGCATGATCTGCAGGAGGGGTTTTGGGCTCCAAACTCTCTACTGAGCTACTAAGCTCTGCATGGCTAATTTCTATTGAAGCAGGCTCTGCTGGAATAGGCTCTGTTGGGCCAATCTCTGCTGGAATAGGCTCTGCCGTAATCGGCTTCGCTGTTATACCTAGCTCTTTAGTCTCGCCTCCACTATCTAAATCCTCGGCCTCACCAAAAGCAGCGGCAGCCGCTTCTCTTTCCTCTCGCATCTTTCTATCCTTTCTTTCTCTTTTTTTGTCGTACCCTTTCTTGGCCTTGCTAGATTTTTCCCCTGTTTTTGTACCCCCCTTATCTACAGCATTCTCAACTTTTTTAGCCACAACGTCCCCTTGCCCTGCAACGCTATCGACGCCCAAAACCGCGGCCGGCAACGCTTCAACCAATGTAGTTTTTGCCACTACAGCGGGCTTCTTTGCTGCAACCGCAACAGCTGGCGCCTTTTGCTGCAAATCATTTGCGATAGCTTCTGCCCAATTGACGCAATCTGTTTGCAACTCATCTTTTTGTGATTTGATAGCAAGATTAAAATAATATAAAAACTCGGCCAAATATTCTTGCTGAACAGGCTCTTCTACCTGCGAGCCAACTTGATAAATACGCCGCGCCATAGCTAGCGGCTCTTTAATGCCGTTAGATTTATACCATTTTTTTATTTCTTGAAGCTCGTCAATTGTTGCTGAATCTTCTGCGCCAATAAAACGCGAAACCAACTTAATTTGTGCCGGCAAACAAGGATTTGTCGATCTAGCGCTTAACTTTAGAAGGATAGGTATTTGCTCGCGCCACACATCTTTTTCTTGCTCGCTTTCTCGCTCTACAAGATTTGCAATGCTTTCTGCCAAGTCAAATTGCGCTTTGCTACCTATTTTATGCTGTAAAAAATCTGGCCTTAAAAAAGGTTCAACCCTTGCAACAGAAAAATTAATAGGAAGAAGTGACTTGTTTTTTAATAATAACACAATCTGCTCGGCAATTTTTACCTTAGTTACAACATCATCTTGAGCAAGTGCCATTGCCCGAATCATTACCGAAAGGGCGTTTTGTCTGCGATCAAACTCCTCGACATTATCACTTATTTGCGTTTCTGAAATAACATTTTTTACCATCTCGATTTGCGCTCCAAGCTCTCCTTGCGCAGAAAGAGTTGCAAAACTAACTCTAATAATTTCGCCAATACTAGAAAATTGTGGCTTTTCTGGTTTTGGAATCTGTGTATAAAAATCCTTGAGGGCGCAAGTAATAAGAAATCTGTCATGAGAAAGTATTTCGTCGTCCGCTAAAATTTTTTCTAAAAAACTAATCGTCTCACCTCGATATAAAGGATTGCGAATTAATGTAGCGAATTCACTAAAATCTAATTGTTTAAAATCTTGTGATTCTCGAAACTTAGTTTGCGATTCTTGAAACTTGGTTACTGCAAACAAAAATCTAGCCGTATCACTAGTATCGTATAGAGACTTGTAAAGTTCGGCAGCCTTAGCTGTATCTTTTTCTACCCCATACCCACTTGCAAAACATTGAGCATAAAGCAACCCAAACCTAAGATCGTGAGGAGCTCTTATTCTTAAAAACTCAAACCCTTCTGGAGTAATTGCTGCCAAGTCTTCACTCTTGGGCATCTTGCTAATTTCTTCAAAATATTTATCTTGCGCGTCTTCGTGCCCCAAAAGATAAGCGGTTAGATAATAAAAATACGCAAGACCCTTATCCTCACTAATAATGCAATTGACCATGCCGTGATTGCTCTCGTCATAACCTAAAGTTAAAGCATTTGCAAGTTCAAATTTTGCTTGGGCATGCTCGTTATTTGCCGCCAAAAACAAGGAATTTTCCCATCCTACCCTTAAAGAACCCAAGCCTTTAAGCATCGACTCTTTTTTTGCAGGATCTTGTTCTTGAGTTATTTCTGCTTGTTTTGTTATAGCATCATCTAAATATTTATTTGCTAATTCATATTGCGCCTTGGCATTGCCAGACCATGCGGCTGCTTCTAACAAAATTCCACTCTCATTTTCGGCAATTCGACTATATTGATCAGATTTAGCTCCTTCGTATTGCGGCCTCGACTTCTCCGAAGTTCGAGCCCCGTAATTAAGATAAAAATCATACAGAGCTTCGTTGTCATTTTCTGCTAGACACTTAAGATATCGATCTGGATAGTCTTGTGTTGACGCAACTATCCTCAGAATCTCTGCGGTTTTGTTGACACTTACTAAGTCGTTACATCCTACAACCCCTAACAATGGAGCATTGCGCAACAATTCGCACACAATAGCTAATTCTATCAATTCATCTAACTTTTCTGGTGTAAGCAGTGTTTTTTCTTCTTCAGCGATGTCTATTTGCCCTGGCAATAAATTGAACTCTTGTAAAGATTTTTTCTTTATATAAGCAAAGAATTTTTGTAATTTTTTGTCGCCATCTGCAGCCTTATAAGGCAAAGCCTTGCTACATAAATCTACCCAAGCCTCTTCTGCATCAATAAAAGGCGCTATCAAACGATATACTTCCTTAGATTTAAGTCTTTTTAGTGATGTTTTAATTTCTTCAAAAGTTTTGCCATCGGCTATTGCAAGTTTTATTTCGGCCAACAGCAAAGGAATCGGGGTCTTTGATATTACTGGATAATTTTTTCGGTGACTTGCTATAAACGAATATATAGTATTAGCTTCTTTAAATTTTTGCTTAGAATTAGGATGAGCAGTTTCTAAATATCTTGCGTAATAATAACTATATTCTAAAAAATTCTCCCGCTCTGGCTGAGATATTTTCTCTAAACGATGCCTCATTACAAAGCTCTGCGCTTCATATGATAACTTAGCACAATAAAAACCACGGACCCTCTGCGGCCCTCCCACCCCTCTAAAATGATTTCCAATTAAGTAATATAAGAATGCCTTCAGCTCCTTTTTTTTATAAGGCTCCGCCGAATCAAGGTGGGCGCCACCTAAAAGCAATCTTTCAATTTCTTTTTGAAATATTTCAACATGCTTCACCTGACTAGATATAGTATCGATACAAAATTTTATATCCATCTCCAATAGCGGGTCATCTAATTCTTTCGATACAAAATAACCCAGGGCTTTTTTAAGATTTTCGGGATCTTGGATTTCTTCCCGACTAAATTGTTTAGACATAATAAAAAATTTACAGCCCTCTTGCTGATTTTATTAATAACTCTTAAGTGCTTATAGCTAAAGCAACTTAAGGACTTCCCATTTGTTGCCCACCTATACTCGATGATGAAAGCGGCTTCCCCCTTCCTCTCCCACTTTTTGGTGCCCGACCAGGATGCAGCACGGGCAGCGGCGCTGGCGGCGCAATTGAAAATTCTTTCGCCAAACTCTTAACCACATCATGTATTTTCTCTAATGGTTCATTGGATATACGCTCACGATCTCCATCTTTTAGAGACAAAGTAGCTTTATTAGCATTGCCAAATGTTGTGATGCTTAGTAAAGTTGCAACAAATCTACTCATCAAATCTTCTTTGATGGAGTGCGATTCTGTAAATTTAATAATTTTATCACGAATTACCTCGCTATAATCACCCCACATAACCCTCTCAAGCTTTAACTCTTTATACAATAATTCTAGAGGGTTTTTTGCTATTTGCGATAAAGCGGGAATTAATTCGCCATCGAAAACTACACCGATAGTATCAAGAAAACACAACCTCAAAATCAATCCTCTCGCCTCGGGATTGATAATAAGATTATATTGTTGAAGTCCGTAAATCCTGTAATCTTGACAATGTTTATAAAAACCTTTTGGCAGAATTATATTTCCCCCGCCCCACTGGTCGAATAGAATTTGCGCCTCTCTATTGGTTGTCCATCCAAGAGATTCTGACGGCTTTTTTTTATCGCCATAAAAAGATAGATCTACCTTCCTTGTTGCGTCTTTTGCATTAACAGTAAATACGTCATCTGTTTTATAAATACTAATGTCGCGACTATCTATATCAAAACAATCTCCGATAACTTTCGTAATGTCTTTGTCTGGCCAATCATGCATTCCCTCAATTCCAAATTCACAATCGAGATCACTTGGCACTCTTTTTGAACCATGACCAGCATAAACCGCACTACCTTTTAATAAAAAATAAAAAGATTTTGGCGGAATCATTTTAGATAAATCTTGAGATAACTTTCTCACATTTTCTTGCAAAAACAGAGGCAAATCTCCCATAAATCGTATTATGCGAGGCCCAACAAGAAATCTCCCCATTGCTTCACCATCCACTTGCCTTTTCAATGCAAGCTCTTGTGCTCTTTCAGCAGTAATCGCCCGCGACCTTTCTTCGTCTAAATCTGTAGCTTCTTGATTTGAGGTGGGCGTCTCTGGCTCTAGAACACGGCTCTCTGGCGCTAAAGCTGCCGGCTCTGGTTCTAGAGCTACTAGACCCAGATCTGGCTTTGGCTGCGGCTTTGGAACGGCGATCTCTGGCTCTGGAACTACTGGCTCCGGCTTTGGCTCTAGCCGCCCCACTTCTGCAACAACTTTCGATGCCAACTCTCCATCGTTCTTGGTGACAATATCTTTATCTTCTTCTGCAGCATCTTCTTCTGCAACCGACATTGCAACCGCCTTTGCTGCAGCCTTTTCTCGCGCTTCTTCAGCTTTACGATCTTTTTGTAACCGCCTTTTTTCGTCAGCCGAGAGTTTTCTTGGCTTTTTTGGCCCTGGTATTACTGCCTCTGGTTTTTTCGCTTTTGACTTTTCTGCTTCTAAACTTGCCGCCCCCAAATTTTCTCCCTCCCCTTCTTCCTCTGGCATTTTAGCTACCGCCAATTCTTCCTTAACAACCTCAACAGCCTTTGCCTTAACAACAGCAGGCGCTGCGGCAGGCTCAACAACTTTAACCACAGCCTCTTCCATCCAAGCAGAACACTCTGCCTGAAATTCTTTTTTCTCTTCGACCGTAACAAGCTTATCGGCCGCAACAAGCTTAGAATAAAACAAAAATTGTTTTCTATATTCTGCCTTCTTGTCATCTTCTGTGGCTGCTACACCCTCTCTATAAACAAGGCGCGCCATTGCTAAAGATTTGTTAACACCACTAGATTTATACCATTTTTCTATTTCACGAAGCTCGTCAATATTGGCGCGATAACCCCCATCTGCACAATACAAAACTATACGAGCCCGCGCCAATTGAAAGGGAGGAGTAGCGCCAGCGCTTAATTTTAAAAGAGCCATTATTTTTTCATTCCACACATCTTTTTCTTGCCCACTTTTTTGCTTTGCAAACTCCTCTATTTTTTGAGATAATTCATATCGCAACTTGCTACCAAGATCCGCTTTATAACTTAAAAAACCTGGCTGAAAAAAATGCTCAATTTGCGCAACCGATAAATCTTCTGGAAGAATATTTGGAGATTTTAGCAATAATAAAATTTGTTCTGCAATTTTTACCTCAACTTTTTTATCGTCGTTTGAAACAGACTTAAGAAGCATTAATAAAGCCCCGCGCCTAGCAGTTACATCACTTATTGCTGTTTCTGTAATAACTTTAGCCGCCATGTCAACTCTTGCTTCAGCCAAACCATTTAAAGCCAGTTTTTCAATGGTATCTTGAATAAATTTATTAAGATCAGAGTATTTTGGCTTCTCCTTCTTTGGAATGTTGTCATAAAATCCTTTAAAATTCAGGATAATTTTATACACCTCTTTTAAATCTACAGCATCGCTAGATGTAAGGATATTAGCTACAATAGAGAATGCTTCGTGGCGATGCGTTTCACTCTCCAGCAATCTAGCAAACGAACTAAAATCTTTCTTAACACTAAACTTATAATAAGCGATTCTCTTTCTAGCTTCACTACTAACATCCTCTCTACTAACATCACATAACGACTCAAGCATAGTCAACGCCGTGTTCGCATCTTGCTTCACTCCGTATCCTTCTAAAAAACAAATAGCAAGATTTAGGGATGCTTTTTGGCTATATTCACGCATTGAATTCAAAAATTTTATTCCTACAGAATTAATCTTTTTTATATTCGCACAAATATGTTCTAGGGCACGCTCTACATCATCACACTTTGCTTTGGCGCCCTCATGCCCCAAAGCAAAGGCATCTAGGTAATATTTATATTCAAGACCTTCTTTGGCAACAATAGCCCCAATATCATCAGGTGAATTAGAGCCAAGCTCCATAGCATTTGCTAATGCAAATTTTGCATCAACATGTTCGTTATTTGCTGCCAAAATCAAGAATTGCCGCCGCCTTGCTTTTTTAGCCCCAAACTTTTTAATAAGATCCTTTTTTCTTTCCTGGTTCTCCTCGCTCGATATTTCTGCTTGCAAGACTTGAGCCTGCTTTAAATATTCATTAGCTAAAAGATATTGCGCATCGGCATTTCCACTCCATCCAGCTGCTTCTAAAATATATTGGCTAGATTTTGTAGCAAAAACACCGTAAAGCTCGGCATCCTCTTCCAAATATTGCGCCCTCGCCTCTGGAGAGACGTGTTTTTGATAATTAAGATAAAAATTATATAGAGCCAAATTGTCACCCTTTAGCAAACATTCTAGATATAGCTTTGGGTACTCTGGTTTTCCTTCTGCAAACATCCTTATGAGTTCTGCAGTTTTATCAAGGCTAAACAGATTGCGGTTTTCAATGCTTATAAGTTTAAAGTTTCGCAATTCTTTACATCTTTTAGCCAGCCCCAACAAATGCTCTACTTCTCTTGGTTCTAGAGAGGTTTTTTCCTCTTCGCTAATTTGCGACCTTTCTTCAAGCGAGATAAATTCTTGCGCCGATTTTTGCTTTATATAAAAAAGAAAATCGCGCAACTTCGGATCTTCAGATTTAAAAAAGCTCGCCTTATGACACAATTCTACCCAAACTTCCTCCGCCTCAATAAGGCTGGTTATAGAAGGAGATAATGCTCTAGATCTAATTGAAGCCAATCTCCTCTTAATATCTTCAAAAGTTTTGCCTTGCATTATTGCAAGTTTTACATCGGCCCAATCTACATGGGGCGGCAGCATAACGCCCTTAAAATCAATACTTCGAATGCTCGCTACAGAAGAATAAAGTTCGCAAGCCTTTATAGCCTGATCCTTAGAATTGGGGTGAACTATTTCTAAAAATCTTGCATATTGATATTTACATATAGCAGAATCTTTGACTTGCTCTGGTTTTTTATATCCAGCTACTTTTGCTGCCTCCTCTTGTAATTGATGGGACAATTGCGCATAATATACATTTTCTGGTCTTGCCGCACTTCTTAAACGAGTACTAATTACTTGATACAAAAAAGCTTTCAACCTCATTATTTCAGGAGCAGACTCCACGGCTTTCATCAGCTCCGGAGCCTCTTCTGGCAATCCCCCTCGAATAACAAAAGCTCGGTTCAACCCATGTAGCACAACTGCGCTTTCAGAAAACATGCTAATCACCTTGTCTATCGATACTTTTTTTTCAGTTACTTGGTCAACTAAAATGCCCGCATAACCTTCTGCATCAATTAACGAAAGAGGTTCTTCCAAAGACTCTGCAAAGTCAGCTATAAAAGTTTTAATCCTCTCAATCATCTCATCAGCTTTAGAGGGCGCAGCTCGATTGATTGGCTTAGACATAATAAATGATTAGCTTGTTATACGCGACAATAACACACAATTGTCTAGTTTTCTGTAGTATAATTAGGAGACTCAGAAGTAATAGTAATTGAATGCGGGTGGCTCTCGCGCAGGCCCGAATTAGTAATGCGAACAAAGTTACAATTTTTGCGCATTTCTTCAATTGTAGCATTTCCAGTATAGCCCATGGCAGATTTTAGCCCACCAACTAACTGGTGCAATACATCTGCAGCCAGCCCTTTATATGGCACGCGGCCTTCAACACCTTCAGGAACTAACTTCATTTTATCGGCAACATCTGCTTGAAAATAGCGATCAGCAGAACCGCGAGCCATTGCCCCAAGCGATCCCATGCCACGATAAACTTTATACGAACGACCCTTAAATAGCACAATTTCGCCAGGAGTTTCTTCGGCACCAGCAAGCAATCCACCAAGCATAACGCATGAAGCGCCTGATGCGATAGCCTTTGCCAAATCTCCAGAAAAGCGAATTCCGCCATCCGAAATAACAGGAATTTTCACCGAATTGCAATATTCAACAACATCCATAATAGCCGAAAGTTGAGGAACGCCAACACCAGCAACCACGCGAGTAGTGCAAATTGAGCCCGGCCCAATACCAACCTTAACAGCGTCGGCACCAGCTTCAATCAAGGCTTCAGCCGCTTCGCGAGTGGCAATATTTCCGGCGATTATCTCTTGTTTTGGGTATAATTTTTTAATTTGACGCACAGCTTCAATCACGCCAGCAGAGTGTCCGTGGGCGGTGTCTACTACTAAAATATCAACACCAGCTTCAATTAAAGCTTCGGCACGCTTAAGGCCGTCTTTGCCCACCGAAGTAGCAGCAGCAACGCGCAAGCGCCCGTCTTTATCTTTTACAGCATGAGGAAATTGCTTGGTTTTTTCAATATCTTTTCCGGTCATCAAGCCGACGCAATTGCCACCAGCATCAACTAAAATAATGCGCTCAATTTTATTTTTATGAAGAAGATCGCGTGCTTCGTGCTTACTAACGCCTTGCTTGGCAGTAATTAAGTTATCTTTGGTCATCAGTTCTTTTACAGGCTGTTTTTTATCAACAGCAAAACGCACATCGCGATTAGTAAGAATTCCTACCAATTTTTTACTACCCTGCTTTACTACCGGAATACCCGAAATTCCATATTCTTTCATTAAGCTTAGCGCATCGCCAAGGGTTTCATCGGGCGTAATAGTTACCGGATTAGTAACAACGCCAGATTCAAATTTTTTAACACGACGAACTTCGTCGGCCTGGTCTTTAATCGACAAATTTTTATGAATACACCCAATGCCGCCACACTGCGCCATTGCTATTGCCAAACGAGATTCTGTAACAGTATCCATCGCAGCCGAAATAATCGGAATGTTTAGTTCGATATTTTTAGTAATACGAGTTTTTGTATCGGCTTCTGTTGGTAAAACATTTGAGAAGGCAGGCTTTAAAAGAACATCATCAAAAGTGAATGAATATGAAAGTTCTGCGATATTTCTGTTGCGATTTTTTGTCATACCTAATAGTAAAGATTAGAGTTGAGCGATATATTCTGCAGCAAGGTAACTCTAAAATCAATTTAAACTTTTTTATGCTTTCAAAAATCGAAGAACTTTGTCAAAAAAATGGTGTTAAACTTACCGAGAATCGCAAAATTATTGTACGCATAATTGCCGAATCAAAAGAGCATCTCGATGTAGAAGAAGTATTGCGCCGAGCCAATATAATCAACTCTAAAATTGGCATCGCAACTGTTTATCGCACGCTAAAATTATTAGAAGAATCTGGCGTAATTGCTAAGCACGAATTTGGCAATACCAACAAAGCGCATTACGAAACAATGGAAGAAGGAGAGCATCACGATCACCTAATTGATGTTTCTAGCGGAAAAGTTTATGAGTTTTTTAATATCGAGCTAGAAAATCTTAAGGATAAAATTGCCCGCGATATGGGCTACAAGCTTGTTGGGCACAGATTAGAACTATATTGCAAACCTCTTTAATGATTTATCTGCAATAACTCAAATTAACCTGACACTCAAAAATTATTAACAAATAACAACCAAAAACAGGTTATTCTTTTAGCACTCGCACAATTTCTGTAAGACCTTTTATTGCAGCAAGATCGGAAGCAGTTTTGCCATTTTTATCTAAAATTCTGACGTCGGCTCCGCCAGCAATAAGCAATCTTACAGCACCTAAATTGCCACGATCAGCCGCATAGTGCAAGGCTGTGCGCTGATAAACCTTTCCTTGAATATTTACATCTATTTTAGCTTCTATTAAAGCTTCAACAATTTTATTATAGCCTCTAAATGCCGCAAAATGTAGGGCCGTCCAGCCATCATCGGTAACAGCATTTATATCGTTGGTTTGCTTTATCGCCGCTGTTAACGCGAGTAAGTCATCATTTTGCGCAGCAATATGAATTGGATTTGGTGGCGTTGCAGGTGGCGCTACGTCTTTTTCAGTAACACCAAATAGAGAATCTTTTTCTAACATAATTAAACAATAAAACTTATTGATAAAATACTAAAATGAATCGCGACTAAAATTTAGCAGCCACAAAAATAACCTCTAGTGATCTTTCCAACCAATTCTTTTTAAGAAATACTCGTAAGAATCATCAAATACAAATGTTTTATTATCGTCAAAAATAATTAATTTATTAGCAATTTCTTGCAAGAAATATTCGTCATGCGTAACCATAACTACCGCACCAGGAAAGCTTTTAATCGCCTCCATCAACGATTCGCAGCTTTCCATATCTAAGTGGTTTGTTGGCTCATCGAGAAATAAAACATTTACACCTTTCAACAAAATTTTGCCCAAAGTAACACGACTTTTTTCGCCACCGCTTAATACGCCGATTTTTTTATTGGCCAAATCAGAGTTAAACATCATGTTGCTGCAAACCTGACGCACTCTGCTTACCGGCAGTCTTTCATCTACTTTTTGCAACTCTTCATAAATCGAGCGCCCGTTATCTAGACGATCAATGTTCATTTGTCCAAAATAGCCGATTTCGGTTTTGGCGTTAATTTTTACATTGCCCTTAAGTGGCGTTAAATCTCGCGTCATCAGCTTTAGCAAAGTTGATTTACCTTTACCGTTTTTACCGATAATACAAATTTTATCGCCGTCAGCAATACGAAAAGTGAGGTTTTGAATTAACGGCATATCTGCAGTGTAACCAAAAGTGATATTCTCCATTTCGATCATGTCTTCCTTGCTGCCATAAGGAATATGCGTGAAGTTAAAATCTAGCGTTGCAACATGCTCGAGCTTTTCTTTTACATCTTGCTTTTCAAGCATTTTTACGCGCGATTGCACGCGGCTAGCTTGGCTGGCTTTCGAACCGAAACGATCAATCCATTCTTGCGTTTTTTGTCTTTGCTTATCTTCGTTGACGCGAGTTTTTTCGTAGATTTCTTCTTCTGCGGCAATTTTTTCGCGCACGCCTTTAGTATTGCCCGAGAGCTTTTTGAAGGCCTTGCGATGAATCACTAAAGTATGGCTGATGACACTATCCATAAAGCCGCGATCATGCGTAATAAGAATTAATTCGCCGCGCCAATCGGTGAGAAACTCTTTCAACCAGCGAATCGAGTGAATATCAAGATAGTTGGTCGGCTCATCTAACAGCAACATTTGCGGCTCTACCAACAACAATTTCGCCAAGTTTAATTTAACTTGATAACCGCCAGAGAATTTTTTTGGATCTTTCTCGAGGTCTTCGGTTGTAAAGCCCAAGCCATATAGAATATTTTCACCTTTCCAGCCTTCATGCTCGCGATCGGCAGGTAGCACGCTGCAAATTTCTTCTAAAACTGTATTATGAGTAAAATGAATATGCTGCTCTAAATGGCCTATTCTGTAGCCACGAGGAATTTCTACCAAGCCTTCATCGGGGTCTAGCTGCTTCAACATCAACTTTAAGAACGTAGATTTGCCACTACCGTTACGGCCGATCAAGCCGATTTTGTCACCACGATTAATAATAAAATTTACATCACGAAAAACATCGTGGCCATGAAATGAAATTGAGAGATCTTTAGCTTTAATCACTTGCGCAGAAATTTTATGTTAAAAAGGGCGCGAATTAAAGCGCATGTAAGAGAAAAAAGCAAGCATCTTCAATAATATTTGAACGATTCTGCAAATTCATACGCCACCAACCTTTCTTCAAGCAAAATACAATTATTAGCAGACACAAAATTGCTCTATCAATTGCCACAAGATTTTAATTATTATTGCGAGATAAAAAGATAAAGTTATACAATCATTTCCAATATTTTCTATAAAGTTTATAAGTCAATTAATTACTCACAACCATGACCAATTGTCCCATCACTAAAATAAAAGATTGCGTTACAGCTAAACTACGCAAAAACGCCGCCGTTATTGGCTGGATCATGGCTTCGTTCTTTTATTTCTACGAAGTAATTTTGCGCGTTTCTCCCTCGGTAATGACCGAACAATTAATGGAATATTTCCAAATTTCTGCCACCTCGCTTGGTTGGCTTTCTACTTCTTACTACATGTCATATTTCATTCTGCAAATCCCTTGCGGCATGATTGTAGACCATTACGGCCCTCGTCGCGTTATCACAATTTCTTCGCTAATTTGCGTTAGCGGCACTGTAATTTTTTGTACACAGCAAAACTTTTTTCTGGCAATGTTTGGCCGCATGTTAATCGGCGTAGGCTCTGCTTGCGCCTTCATCAGTTGCTTAAAACTTGCCACCGATTGGTTCTCGCCACACCGCTTCGCTCTAATTGCCGGCATTGCCAACATGATGGGAACCCTTGGCGCAACCCTTTCAGGAAGACCTCTTGCAACCTTGGTTGATAATTATGGCTGGCAAAATGCTTGCTTGTGTCTAGCTGCTATTGGCCTATGCTTAACGCCATTAATCTGGATTTTTGTTCACGATAAAAAACACACTCACTCTCACGAAGTTTCTCTGCGCAAATCACTTTCGGTTATTCTTAAAACTAAACAATTATGGCTGATTGGCATTATCGGCGGCGTGCTTTATTTGCCAATTACCGCCTTCGCCGAACTTTGGGGCGTGCCTTACATGATGCGTGTTTACAGCATTAACAACCAAGTTGCCTCACAAGCTACCGTAATGATCTTCATCGGCATGGCTATTGGCGGACCTGTATTTTCATACATTTCTAAGCATTTACGTTCTTACAAAAAAACTATGCTGCTTTGTGCAACGATGGCATCCATACTCTTTGTAGGCGTATCGCTTGCCGATCGCTTCTCTTACGACACAATGTTTATCATGCTTTTTGCCATTGGCTTCATGATTGGCGGGCAAGTTCTAGCTTTTACTTTGGCGCGCAACAGCACTCACGACCGCTTTAACGGCACTGCGATGGGCTTTACCAATGGCTTAATTTCAATGGTTGGGCTGATTTTTCAACCGTTTCTTGGCAAAATTCTAGATATATTTTGGAGCGGAGAAATCGCCGAAAATGGCGTCAGAATCTACACTATCGAAAATTACCAATGGGCAATTTTTACGCTATCATTTACACTGGTTGCCAGCGTAATATTATTGCTTTTTGTGAAAGATAATTACTCGACAAAACACAATAACACAGTGGCTTTGCACTAAACTTATCACGCTTTCTTCAATAACAAAGAAAGCGTGACGCAAGCAATCGATTAACGATCTCCGCCACTGCCGCCGCTAATTTTTTTCGTTATCACTTTCATCGGTTTAATTTTTCCACCACCAACATCGGCTACATTTCTTTTTCCTGCCTTACCACCCCTGTTGTTATAAGGATCAACATTAAACGGTGATGCTGGCTTTTTGGCGATAAATGGCTTTTTTTCTTCTGTTGAGTTTGTCATATTTTTATTGTTGATTAGGGCTTACTTTTAAAACTACCGCAAAATATATCAAAAAGACAATTTTGCAATAATCTTAATTTGCGTAAGCGATTCTTGCAAAGATGTTAGTGTCTTTATCTAAATTAACCAAATAAATTTTTAACTTATTTTTTCGGTGCTGCTGTAAATTTATTTGCAATGGTTGGTTAAAGCTCTAGATCTTGTCCTTGGTGTGGGCCTTAGCGATCATGCTCTGAGCCGAGTTTGATGACCCTTATAAAAATTTTATAGATAGAGTAGCAATGGCAATAGGGTCATCATGTCTGAGGAGCAGAGCGTGATCGCTAAGCCTCACCCCGCAGCCGAGATCTAGAATTATAGCATTATACGCATTGCAAACAAAAAGAAAATACCACCCTCAAATAATTTAATACAATAACCGCCACAAAACCAACTATCCCTTGACAAAACCCTATAAAATTATAGCATACCCGCCCCATTTATAATAACTTTTTTATACAACAAAACATGTCAACCGAATTAACTTTATCAATCCTAAAACCAGACGCCACTAGACGCAACCTTACCGGCGCAATCAATTCTCTATTTGAAAAAAACGGCCTTAAAATCGTTGCTCAAAAAAGATTACGTCTTAGCAAAGATATGGCTGAAGCCTTCTACGCTGTGCACAAAGCCCGCCCTTTTTTCAACGATTTAGTCAGCTTCATGATCTCTGGACCAGTTGTTGTTCAAGTTTTAAAAGGCGAAAATGCCATGGCAAAAAACCGCGAAATCATGGGCGCTACAAACCCTAAAGACGCAGCTGCGGGCACTATTCGCAAAGAATTTGCTGAATCAATTGAAGCAAATTCAGTTCACGGTTCTGATAGCGTTGAAAATGCTGCAAACGAAATTGCATTTTTCTTCGCTGGCTACGAAATCGTTGAATAATTTTTATCCCGACCCCCTCGGGGGCACGTGTGCTTTCGCTTCGCTTACGCAAGCGCGAGTACATATTAAAAATGCAAACACCGATTAAATGCTCGACAATATAACAAAAAACATCGGCAAAATTTTCGATTCTCTTTCTGGTAAAAAAACCATCAGCGAAGATGATCTTAACTCTGTCATGCGCGAAATTCGTATCGCCTTGCTCGAGGCCGATGTTTCGTTATCTGTCGCTAAAGATTTCATCGAAAAAGTTAAGCAAGAAGCGCTGGGGCAGCAAGTAGTTAAAAGCGTCTCGGCTGGTCAAATGATCGTAAAAATTGTTCACGATGAATTAGTCAAACTTCTTGGCAGCAAAAAATCTGAACTTAATTTTAACACCAAACCGCCAGCAATCATTATGCTGGTTGGCTTGCAAGGCGCTGGCAAAACTACCTCTGCTGGCAAATTAGCCCTTCGCCTAAAAAATAAAAACCACAAGAAAGTTTTGCTCGCCTCGCTAGATATCTACAGGCCAGCGGCTCAACAGCAATTAGAAATTCTCGCGCAAAAAGTTAGTGTTGATTCTCTACCAATTATTGCGCAAGAAAAACCACTTACAATAACCAAGCGCGCTCTAGATGAAGCCGAAAAAAGCGGACACGATGTCGTCATCCTAGATACTGCAGGCCGCACCGCCATCAATGAAGAATTGATGCAAGAATTGATCGCCATCAAAAACCTTGCCAACCCGCATGAAATCTTGCTGGTGGTCGATTCGTTAATTGGCCAAGACGCAATAAATATCGCCAATATTTTTCACGCAAAACTCGCCCTCACCGGCATTATTTTAACACGCCTAGATGGCGATGGACGTGGCGGCGTTGCTCTTACCATGAAGGCGGCGACCAATTGTCCCATTAAATTTATCGGCGTTGGTGAAAAAGTTGAAGAGCTTGAAGAATTTGATCCGGCGCGCATCGCTTCGCGCATTATCGGCATGGGCGACGTTGTCTCTTTGGTAGAAAAAGCCCAAGAAGTTTTTGATCAAAACGAGATGGAAAAGGCCACCAAAAAAATGCAAAAAGGCCAGTTCGATTTCGAAGATTTACTCTCGCAAATTCGCAATACACGCAAGCTGGGCGGGGTTTCTTCTATCATTAAATTTCTTCCTGGTGCTGGCAAAATAAGAGATCACCTCGATAAAATGGGAGATGTCGAATCTGAAATGAAACGTCAAGAAGCAATAATTTTATCGATGACCAAAAAAGAGCGTCGCAACCCCGAAAGCCTTATTTTAAGCTCGTCGCGCAAAAGAAGAATCGCCGCTGGCGCAGGCAGCAACATTCAAGAGATCAATCGCCTTTTAAAAAAATACAAACAAATGCAAAAAATGATGGGCAAATTTGGCAAAATTGATAAAAAAGAGCTCGAAAAAATGATGCAAAGTGAAGAAATGAAGAATTTTAAACTTTAAAACTTGCACAAAATACCAAAAACTGCTATGCTGTTGAGGTTATCTTTAATAATGGGTGGTTAGCTCAGTTGGTTAGAGCGCTACGTTGACATCGTAGAGGTCGGAAGTTCGAGTCTTCTATCACCCACCAACTTAATTTATTTATGGCACCTAAACCTGAACCAATCGCAGAAGAAACAGCAGAAGAAACAGCAAAAAAAATTGCCGAAGTAGCTGCCCCCACTCCAAAAGCCACGCCCGCAACAACTCCTGCGCCAGATGCGTCCACAACTGAAGATGATGAAGATTTCGGTCTCAAAGCACTTTTTGGAGATGATGCTGAAGCCACAGCACCATCTACTCTAACAGCCATAACCGCCCCTGCGCTAGATACTAGTGCCTTGGCAACAGAAACAAAAATAGAATTTTCTGAAGAAGAACTTACCAAAAAGGGCATCGACGTCGCAGGTCTTGAAGCTGCAGCAAATGCCATTAATACTGACGGCGCAGCCCTACTAGCTGCTGCCTACGATAAAAAAATTAAAATTGATCCAAAAAGAACCGCCCTTGCAAGTGCCGCTATAGGCAAGATAGGTGCAAGCACAACACAAGAAGATCTTCTGGAAGCCGAAGCCATATTAACAACCTCAGAAGCGCAAGCAGCAGCAGCCGCAGACACCTCTTTTGGCGCTTTTTGCAAAACGCTATCCGCTGGCTTTACCTTGCTAAAAGGCTCTGCAACGCCAAAAAAAAAGGCCGAAGCCCTTGCGCAATGTACAAAATTTGCCCAAGCCGTTGGTGAAAAATTTGGATTTCTTGCAAAATCAGATCTTCAAGCCGATAAAGGACAAGACGCAGAAAGCCTTGACAAAGCCTTTACAGAGCTTGCCGCAAGCGATGCAACAACAGCAAATCCTGCTTTTGCAACGGCGGTTAAAGATGGTCACGGCGCATTTCGCAAAGAATTACAAGATGCAGTAATTGCAGCTAAAGAAGATATGGATAAAAGTCGAGGCGGCCCAGCGCCAAAAGCCCCCGAAGAAACCAAAGCAGCAGCAACTCCGGCAGCTGGCCCAAAAACAAAAGATGAGGTAGATCCTAATACCGCCGCCACAATTAAAGGCGTAGTTACTACCGCCAAATTCGTTGGGATTGCCGGCGCAGGAATTGCGGTTACGGTGGCCTTCCCTCCACTAGGCGCAGCGTTGCTTATTGGTGCAGCGATTTTCTTTGCTTACAAAGGCCTTAGTAAAAAGGCCCCTGAGGAAGAAAAAAAAGAGGGAGCAGCTGAAGAGGTAGACGCAACAACGGCAGCAGAGTTTGTGGCTGCAAAGCAGGCTGCACAGGCGGAAGAGAGAAGGTTTTTAGAGAAGGGGATACCTATGCCCAAAACAAAAGAATTTCCAAGTGCCGCATTAGGAAAACCAGCCACCCCTAAAGCAACTGCTGCCGCATTAGACGAAATGACCAAAGATAATGAGGGGACGCAAGTATTGTTGGTCGATGCAAAAGACAAAATAGATGCCGCTGCGCTTGTAGCCAATGGCTTAGGAACTACCACTAAGGGCGCAGCAATTACACCACCAACAGCAGCAACCACTGCAAGTCCTTTAGATTTAGATTCGGAGACAGAGACAACAACGCCGCCAAGCGATGGGGGTTATGTAGATGTAAGACCAGATGCAGAGCTAGATGACGGCCTAGCAGAATTTAATCCAGAAGTTGGAGCGATCGCCAAACCTGTCGTCGATACCAAAACACCTAATCCGCCAGTTCCGGTTTCGGCCTCAACTGCCGCAACAACTGCAGCTCCCGCAACTGCGGCCGTAGCCACATCTACAGACGCTTCAGCTTCAACCAATTTAACTTCAACAGCTTTAGCTACATCTAAAGCTGTTACAAAAGCTAAAGGAGGGTTTGGTCGAGCAGGAGGCTTAAGAGCAGCGAAAATTCTAGAAGCAAGAGCTGGGAGAGATCCACAGGATTCAACCACTACAGACCCAGGTCGTAGTTAAACCAACCCCAACACCACCTAATTTTCAAAGCACAAGACCCTGTCAACACCAGACAGGTCTTGCTGCGCACAACTAAACCGCAAGCCTTCCTTAACAAAAATATCCACCACTTCGTGTTTTTGACCATAGCCAATCTCAACCACCACCTGCCCTTGCGCCCTTAAAAAACCCGCACTATCTTTAGCAATTCTACGATAAAAATCTAAGCCATCAACACCACCATCCAGCGCCAATCTTGGCTCAAACAACCTCACCTCATCAGCAAGACTCTCAATTTCTTGCGCCGCAATATATGGCGGATTAGAAATAATTAGATCAAATTTTTGCGCCGCAACATTAAAAAATAAATCTGATTGCCTCAACTCAAAACGCTTTTGCAATTGATGATTAACGGCATTTTTTTGCGCAATAGCAAGCGCCTTTAAGCTAATATCTACGCCAATCGCTACGGCATTCATAAAATTCTTCAATAACGTAATCGACAAACATCCACTACCAACGCCAAGCTCTAAAATTGTTAATTCTTGGTTTTTATCAGGAAATAATTTTAACACTAATTCAATCAAACTTTCAGAATCTGGCCTTGGATCAAGCACGTCGCCACTAACCAAAAAGTCTAGCCCATAAAATTCTCGCTGCTCAATAATATGCGAAACTGGCTCGCGTTTTTGCCTGCGCGCAATTGCTTGCCAAAAGCCTTCGAGCTGCTTTTGCGTAAGCTCTAGATTGGGATTAAAAATAATTTGCTCTTTAGAAAAAGAAGTAACATGGCGCAGCAGCACAAGAGCATCAACAGCCGGGCTCTCGACATTGCTTTGTTGCAATTTATTTTGCGCCAAAATTAACGCAGCGGATATTTTCATTTTTTTAAAATTCAGCAAATAAAAAGGGCGGACACAAGGCCCGCCCTCTTACAAAATAAAGACTGCAGCAAGAATTAGAATTTTCCTAAAACTTCACGCAATGGAGTTTCGTTTATAACAAAATCAAGATTTTTTTCACGACGCATATCAAATACCGATATGCTTTCTTTTGAAAGCTGATTTTTATCAGACAATTCTTTTGAAACAGATAAGATGCCATCTGCAACTTTTTTCAAGAAGTCTTGATATGCCGCCCCTTGAGATTGAGATTGCGCAGATAAGTCAGCCGATTGAACATCTGGAACGATTTGTTTTTGCTCGGCAATTTGGGTAAAACCAACCTTGATATGATCAGCCAACTTATCAAGATTTTCTACGCGAACAGTTAAAAAGCCCGATGGCAAGTTATCATCTTGAAAATAATTCACTTGGCCGTTAAGAGCGATTTTGTAAAGCGTATTAGTAAATTCGATATTATTAACTTTTACTACTCTGCTATATTGAGTTGCGGCTTCTTGCATTTGAGCAGGATCAAGCGGCACAGCGGCTTGCTGCTCGTTTTTAGTAGGAGTTAAAATATATTCGATATCAATTAATAAGTTGCTTTTAATCACATCGTTTTTTGCAATAACACTTGCAACATCGATAGATGGTGGCGCAACAGGATTTGCTGCATCAACCGCAACATTAGGAGTGCCAGCTGCAACTACATCAACTGCAGGAATGGTAGCAACCGCAGCATTTGCTGCAGCAGCCGCAGGAGGCGCAACAACAATTGCCCCAGGAGCAATACTTGCCGCTGCCGCAACAGCCGCAGGATCAGAGCCAATTAGAGCAACAGCAGCTCCTCCACCAATTGCAATTTCTCCGGTTTTAATGCCATCGATTATTTTTTTCTCAGAAGAGTTTCTGTAGATATCTAGAACATCAAGACCCTCAATTTCTTTTACAGCAACAAGAAGTTTAGAAGTGATTTGATCGTTAGAATCAATTGAAGATTCTAGATTAACAATTGAAGAGCTTGCGCCATAAATGATGTTTTTATCAACATCAAAAACTCTATAACCGTTGTCAGAGTAGGAGAAGTTGCTTATAATACCATCAAGAATAGAAAAAGTAATCTGAGGATTTTGAGCAAATTCAACATTACCAATATTGCCATCGGCATCTTGCAATGTAATTTTATCCATTAATTCAACTACAAAATTATTGCTAAAAATTCCTGATGTAGCCTCAAGATGCTTTACAACCACTTGATATTTGCTAAAAGCAGGATTTGGAATTGAGAATTTTAAATCTTTGATTACAACTCTTTGCGCCAAAGGATATCCTGCAACTTTTATCTCGCCAACAGAGGCATTGACGCCGTTTTCGGCGACAAAATTATTTAGATGTTTTTCTAGCTGCCCAGTTTTAAAAAACCAAAAAACGCTATGCACTAAAACCGCAACCAGCAATACTACTGCTAATTTTATTAAGATGTTTTTGTTCATAATTTTGTTTTATTTATTTGTTAAGCGAAACATTGCGTGTTTCATCAGGCACTACCAGAGTAAGGCCGTTTAACTCTTTGGTCATAATAATTTGGCAACCTAAGCGCGAAGTTGGAGTTAGGCCAAAAGCCAAATCAAGCATGTCTTCTTCGTCTTCACTAGGAGATTCAAGCATGTCGTAATATTTTTTTTCAACCACCACATGACACGTAGAGCAGGCAAGAGAGCCTTCGCAGGCACCTTCTAGATCTATGTCGTTATTATGAGCAGCCTCTAAAACCGTTGTGCCAAGCGGAACAACGAATTCTTTTGGTTCACCTTTTACGATAAAAATAATTTTAACAGTCTCTGACATTAGAAAAACATTGGTTTTGCGAATTTTAGCCGCAAAAAATTAATTATATTGATGGAAAGAATTTAATACTAAAAAAATTGAATTTAAAAGACAAAATATTTCTTTTTTAATTCTCGCTATTATGCCGCGCTACCGCATAAAATATTTTTGCAAACCTATAACAAACTAAATTTTGTTTCAATCGGAACGTGATCAGAAGGCTGCTGCGCAACTCTAAAATCTTTGTAAATTTTTATTTCTGCAATATGCGATTTTAAATTTGGCGTAGCCCAAATGTGATCTAGCCTGCGACCTTTATTTGCCTGCAACGGCGCTGCAGCGCGATAACTCCACCAGCTATAAAGTTTTTGTGATTCGTCAACAAACATTCTGTGCGTGTCAATAAAATCAAGGCTTGCTTGCATTTTGGTAAGCTTTTCAACTTCAATTGGAGTATGAGAAACTACTTTCAACAATTGCTTGTGAGACCATACATCGTGCGGCAGCGGGGCAATATTAAAATCTCCAACAATGATAATTTTTTTATCTTTCTGCGCAGAGAAAAACTCACCCATCCAATCAACAAATTTTAGCTTGTGATCAAATTTATCATTCAGCGCAACATCAGCAATATCGCCACCCGCAGGCACATAAAAATTATGCAATTCTACTTCGCCAAATTTAGTTTTTACAGAAACAGAAATATGGCGCTTATGACCATAATTTAAAATATCAATTGCAGCGATTTTGCACAAAGGTAATTTCGAAATTATCGCCACACCATTGTAAGATTTTTCTCCGGCAAATTCTACAAACTCATAGCCCAAAGCTTTTATTGCAAGCAATGGAAAATCTTCATCGCAAACTTTTGTTTCTTGTAGACAAATTATGTGAGGATCGGATTGCTTGATAAATTCAGCAAGCAAAGGCAGGCGTAGGCGCAACGAATTTATATTCCACGAAACTATTTTCATGCCGCAGGAGAGTGAACAACTTTGCTAGCTTTCTGCTGATGAGCCTTAACCTCTGCCGCATGATGATTGTGATAATGGATATTTTCTTCTGGATGAGGATGTCTACCTTTGTTTATTGGCTCTAAATCACTAGAATCAAGACCTTGTTCAAGTTGTTGAGAATTTTCTAAGCCTTTGCCTTTGGCCTTCTCGTCAGATTTTTCATCGTGATTGAGAGCTGCCTTTTCGGCACGCTCTTTTCTTATAGCCTGGGCCTTGCCATGAACCGCAGACGAAACTACAGCCATTCCTCCAGCTGCAGCAGCCCCAATAGCAATTGCTGCCGGGCCCGACACGGCCGCAGTTCCAAGCGCAACCGCTACCCCAACACCTATTTTTATGGCTTGCGCATGATCATCGCAAAATAAAATTACATCTTCGCCAAATTCGGCAATTCTGCCAGCTAACCCCTGTGATTGCGGGCGATCTTCTTGCTTATCATTTGGCATAAAAATTTAATTAGTTAAATCAATTAAGCGCGGAAAAATAATTTTTGGCTCTAAAATTTTATGCCCCGCCGCCAAAGCATATTTTTTATCGATATTTTCGATCTTACAATATTTTTGATCCAGTTGCAAGAAATCAATCACCTGCAGGGCCAAATGCGGTAAAAACGGCTGAAAAGAAATCATGATCAAACGCAAACTTTCGGCAATTGTTGAAAGCACCAAATTCATCTCAATAATTTTTCCTTCTTTTTTTAAACCCCACGGAGCCTTGTCGTTAATGAATATATTGCACATCGAGGCAAAAGAAATTATTTCGCCAATTGCCTGATCATAGGCAAATTCATTCATTTTTTGCGTAACTTTTTCTTGCAAGGCATAACCATGTTTTAATAATTCTTGACCAGCTTCAAAGCCTTGAATATCAACGATTTCACCATTATTATTTTTATAAATCATCGTAAGTGAGCGCTGCACTAAATTACCAATATTGTTCGCCAACTCGGCATTGACGCGGGTTAGTAAATTTGCACGAGAATAATCGCCGTCATTTCCAAAAGGCACTTCGCGCAATAAAAAATATTTGAAATATTCGATAGCAGTGTCTTTGCTACATCCAGCTGCCTCTATCCACTCAACTTCTTTTATTGGATCGATTACATTTCCTACTGATTTTGAAATTTTTTGGCCCTGATTTGTCCACCAGCCATGAGCAAAAATTGTGTGCGGCAAAGGAAGATCTGCAGCCATCAAAAATGCTGGCCAATAAACAGCGTGAAAGCGCAATATGTCTTTGCCCACCACGTGAACCGGCGAAAGCGAAGTATTGCACCAAAAATCTTTATAAAGCGGAGTTTTTTCATCAGGAAAACCAAGTGCCGAAAGATAATTTGTAAGCGCATCAAGCCACACATACATAATGTGAGACGAGCCATTGTCGCTAGCGTTGCCATCTTGTGGAATTTTAATTCCCCACTTAAAAGAGGTGCGCGAAATTGATAAATCGCGCAAACCACCTTTTACAAAAGACAAAACTTCATTCATTTTAGAGGTTGGCTGAACAAAGTCTGGAGCGGCTTCGTACAACATTAACAATTTATTTTGAAATGCCGAAAGTTTAAAAAAATAACTTTCTTCTTTATGCCAGGTAACTTCTGCTCCGGTGGGGGCCTTGCCATCAACCAATTCATCTTCACCATAAAAAGCTTCATCGCGAACAGCGTACCAGCCTTCGTAAATATCTTTATAGATGAAACCACGTTTTTCTAGGCGTCGCCAAAATTCTTGGGCGCATAATTTGTGCCTTTCTTCGGTGGTGCGAATAAAATCATCATGCGACAAACCAAGCATTTGCACCAGCTCACGAAATTTTAACGAAACCTGATCGCAAAATTCTTGCGGCTGCAAACCACGCGCCAAAGCAGATTTTTCAACCTTTTGACCATGTTCATCGGTGCCGGTTAAAAAATGCACACCCATGCCCTGCAACCTACGAAATCGGGCCAATACATCGCAAGCAACCGAGGTATAAGCGTGACCAATATGAGGCACGTCATTAACATAATAAATTGGCGAAGTGATATAAAAATTTTGCTGATTCATTTCTTTGGTTGTAATTTCGAGATTTCGCTTTATTCTTTTCAACTTACTTAGAAGCGATCTGAAAGCTTAAAATAACTATCGCAAAACTTCCTTTATAATCAATTATAAAATGTCTTTTACACAAAAACTTAGCGCGCTTGTCACTAAATACGATGAGCTAGAAAAAAAATTATTAGATCCAAATGCGCTTGGCTCTAGCTACGCCAAAGTTTCTAAAGAGCATTCTGAATTATTGCCAATTGTTGCCTTAATTCACGAATATCAAAAAACTCAAAAAGAATTAAAAGAAATTCAAGACGCTCTGCCATCTACAGCCGACAAAGAAATGAAGGATATGATGGAAGAAGAAAAAATGGAATTAGAAAAAAAACTACCCATTTTAGAGCAGCAAATGAAGATTTCTTTATTGCCAAAAGATGTGGCGGATGAAAAAAACGCTATCCTAGAAATCCGCGCTGGCACTGGCGGCGAAGAGGCTGCATTGTTTGGTTATAAGTTGTTTCACATGTATCAAAAATATGCTGAACAACGCCGTTGGAAATTTGAAATTCTTGAACTTTCTGCAACTGGCCTTGGTGGCTATAAAGACGCATCAGCAATGATTACCGGCAAGGGCGCATTTGCGCGATTAAAATTTGAATCAGGAGTTCATCGCGTGCAACGCGTGCCCGAAACCGAAGCTTCAGGACGCGTGCACACCTCTGCAGCAACGGTTGCGGTGCTGCCAGAGGCTGAAGATGTTGATATTAAAATTGAAGAAAAAGATTTGCGCATCGATGTTTTTCGCTCATCTGGGCCTGGCGGACAATCGGTTAACACTACCGATTCTGCGGTGCGAATCGTGCATGTTCCTACTGGCGTTACGGTTTCGATGCAAGACGAAAAATCACAAATTAAAAACCGCGAGAAGGCCATGAAGGTGCTGCGGGCAAGGCTTTACGATGCTGAACGCGAAAGACAAGACAAAGAGCGCGCCGCCTCTCGCAAAGAGCAGGTTGGCTCGGGAGACCGCTCTGAACGCATTCGCACTTATAATTTTCCGCAAAGCCGCGTTACAGATCATCGCATCAATCTTACTTCCTATAGAATTGACGACATAATGCTTGGTGGGCTTGATGAATTTATTGATGCACTTACGGCGGATGATCAGGCGAAAAAGCTTTCTGCGGTTGAGTAATTATTACTCAATTACTTGATCATGATTCGCGCTAAACTATAAATCTTGTCCTCGGCGAAAACCTTGGCAATCATGCTCTGCTCCTCATAAAATATCGGCGGCGGTGATTTTTTTTATTTGGCTTTCAGCCTTTAAAATCAAGCTTCCGTTGCTATCCATGTCTTCAAAAATTCCTTCTATTTTGCCTTTTCCATCTCTTACTGAAATTTTTTCTTTTAAGCGATAGGCCTTAGAAAGCCAAGCTTTGCGAATATTAACGAAACCGAAGCTTAGCCAGTTTTGATATAATATTTCAAATTTATCTAAAAAATTTTGCAGCAAAATTTCGGGCGTAATTTTAATGCCAAATTCGTGTAAATTGCCGGCAGCAAAAATTGTATTATCGGGGCTTGAGTTAATGTTTACGCCGATTCCCAAGATTACAAATTCGCAATTTTGTTGATTGTTTTTACTCTCCAATAATAATCCTGCGACTTTTTTTTGGTTAATTAAAAGATCGTTTGGCCACTTATTTTGAATGACGATATTCTGATCTAGCGCTATCTCTTCAACAGCTTGGCGCAAAGCTATAATTGCTACAAATGAAATTTGCGCTACACTTGCTATTTGAACTTGTGGCTGTAGCACTAACGAGAAATATAAATTTCCTTTTGGAGAACTCCATAGGCGATCAGCCCTTCCCTTGCCTGCGTCCTGCTCATTAGCCAAAATTATTTCACGATCAAAAATTTGCCTTGCATCAGCCATTTTAAAGGCCTCGTAATTAGTGCTGCCAAGCTTTTCAAACTGATAAATGGCAAAATTCTTAAACTTCCAATTTTTCATATTGCTTTTATAATGACTTTTCAATTAAACTTACTTATATCTATTTTCAATATCTCCCATTTATTTTCTATAAAAATGACTGAACAAGATCTACCTTTAATGCGCAAAGCTACAGCGGTGTGGCTTATTGACAATACCTCACTTACTTTTGATCAAATCTCGCGCTTTTGCGGATTGCACGAACTAGAAGTGCAAGGCATTGCTGATGGCGATGTTGCAACCGGAATCATCGGACAAAACCCGGTTTTCTCGGGCCAACTTACCGAAGACGAAATCAAGCGCTGCGAAAAAGACCCTGAACGCTCGTTAATTCTTAATCGCAATGCTGCTTCTGCAATTAGAAGCGCCAGCAAAAAATCGGGCAAATACACGCCAATTGCGCGTCGCCAAGATAAGCCAGACGGCATTTCTTACTTGCTAAAATATTATCCAGAAATCACCAATTCGCAAATAAAAAAGCTTGTCGGCACTACAGATTCAATGATCGACTCTATTCGCAACCGCACGCACTGGAATTTAAAAAACATCAAACCTCGCGACGTAGTTTTGCTTGGATTATGCAGCCAATCGCAATTTAACGACATCATTCTAACTGTTAAAATCGTTACTGAAGGCGAAGTTGAAAAACCAAAAAAGAAGAAAAAAACTGTTAAAAAATCTTAAATTTAAAACCCCTAGCCATTAGCTTGGGGCAATTTTCGCATTAAATAATTTTTTATGAAAATCGAAGTTGGAAAGAGCGCTCCGGCCTTTAATTTAACATCTGATGCGAGCGAAGAAATTTCTCTAGCCGATTTAAAAGGTAAAAATGTTGTTTTGTATTTTTATCCAAAAGATGATACGCCTGGCTGCACAATTGAAGCGCAAGATTTCACTAAAAAATTAAAAGAATTTGAAGCCTTAGATGCTGTAGTTCTTGGCATCTCAAAAGATAGCGTGAAAAGTCACTGCAAATTCATCGAAAAATACGCCTTAAAAATTACTTTATTAGCCGACGAAACCCAAAAAACCTGCCTAGATTACGATGTAATCAAAGAAAAATCGATGCTTGGCAAAAAATATATGGGCATCGAACGCAGCACTTTTTTGATTAACAAAATTGGTAAAATTGTTAAAATTTGGCGCGGCGTTAAGGTTAACGGCCATGTTGAAGAGGTAATCGAGGCCTTAAAACAAAGCTAGATTTTGCAACATCTGGAAGCCTGCTCAATCAATAGCAAATCAAATTATAAACATTTCTTAATATTATCTGCGCAGATTAAATTTTTTAAAAATTAAAACCCTTGAAACAAAAGGCTTTAATCAGTCAAAAAATAGCAAAACCAAGATTTGCAATAACTACATTACTTTTTTAAAAATAAATCTTGATTATTTACTACAAAAACCTATCTTGATTGCCCTTTTTTATATTTTCGATTATTTACAATTTTATTTTCATAAGCAATGTCTAGCTTCCAATTAAAAGCAGAAAAAAGAGAAAAACTTGGCTCTTTAGAAGCACGCAGAATCAAACTAGCTGGTAAAATTCCGGCAGTTATTTATTCAAAAAACGGCAATATCAATATTAGCCTCGATAAAAAAGAATTCGAACACGAATTTCTTAAAGGCAGCATCAAAACTCGCGTTGCCGAGCTTGACCTGGCTGGCAAAAAAATCAAAGTAATCGCTCACATCGTTGAACTAGATCCAGTTTCAGATCAACCAATTCATGTTGAACTTCTAAACTGCGACGAAACTAAACTTTTCAAAGCTCAACCAAAAATTAACTTTATCAACCAAGATAAAGCGCCTGGCTTAAAAAAAGGTGGATTTTTGCACGTTGTTCTTAGAAAAATTGGTATCGTTTGCGAAAATGCAAATAGCATTCCTGAAAAAATTGATATTGATGCTGGCTCGCTACAAGTTGGCAGCAAAGTTAGAAGCCACAATCTAAAGCTTCCTGCTGGCGTTTCGCTTGAAAGAAAAGATAACTTTTTGATTGCCTCAATTATCGGTCGTGGTAAATCTGAAGAAGAAAATCCTGCAGCTGGTGCGGCAGCTGGCGCCGCTGGTGCTGCAGCTCCTGCAGCTGGTGCAGCGGCAGCTCCTGCGGCTGGTGCGGCAGCTAAGGCTCCTGCAGCTGGTGCAAAAGCTCCTGCTAAAGATGACAAAAAGAAATAACTTATCTTTTTAAAATATCTTTAAAAAAAGGCGGTCTACAAAAGTAGATCGCCTTTTTTATTGACAAGAAGTTATTTTCTTACTGCGCCACAAGCTAATTCATCGGCAATTTCATTGTATTTATTGCCGCTATGACCCTTCACCCACTTCCACTCAATCTTGTGCTTCGCGGCTTCGGCATCTAGCTCCATCCATAGATCTACATTTTTAATTGGCTTTTTTGCAGCATTTTTCCAGCCATTCTTTTTCCAACCATGAATCCATTCCATGATGCCATTTTGTACATATTTGCTATCGGTATAAACTATTATTTCGGCAGAAGATTTTTTTACAGCGCGCAAAGATTCGATCACCGCTTTTAATTCCATGCGATTATTGGTTGTATCTTGTTGGCCACCAGAAATTTTTTTGATATGCTGCTTATAAAGCAAAACCGCTCCCCATCCACCCGCGCCAGGATTGCCGCTACAAGCTCCATCTGTGTAGATTTCGATTTTATCTGTCATAATTTATTGTTCAGATTCTGCGATATGCATCACGGCCAACATTTTAGTTTAAATAAAATATGGCGCGCAATTTAAGCCTTGCGATCTGCAAGCATCTGCTTAATTGCGCCGATTGCCTTTGCCGGGTTGAGGCCTTTAGGGCACACGGTTGCGCAATTCATGATTGTGTGGCAACGATAGAGTTTGAACGGATCTTCAAGCGCATCAAGCCTTGCCGCAGTGTCTTCATCGCGAGAATCGGCCAAGAAGCGATAGGCTTGCAGCAAAGTTGCTGGCCCAAGATATTTATCGCCATTCCACCAATAGCTAGGGCAAGAAGTTGAGCAACAAGCACATAAAATGCATTCGTAAAGCCCATCTAGCTTTTCGCGTTCTTCTGGGGTTTGTAGGCGCTCTTTGTTTTGATTGACAGGATCAGACGCTTTTAACCATGGCTCTACAGATTTATATTGTTCATAAAAATGAGTGAGATCAGGCACAAGGTCTTTAATTACCGGCATGTGCGGCAATGGATAAATTTTTACATTAGAAGACTTGCAATCGCCGATTGATTTTGTGCAAGCTAAAGTGTTAGAGCCGTCTATGTTCATAGAGCATGAGCCACAAATTCCTTCGCGACATGAGCGACGAAAAGTTAGCGAACTATCATATTCTGCCTTGATTTTAATTAAGGCATCGAGAACCATGGGGCCGCACTGCTCTAGGTCTACCTCAAATGTATCTATGTGCGGATTTTTCTTTTCAGCATCTTCAGGATCGTAACGATAGATTTCAAACTTACGAATATTTTTACCACCAGAGCTTGATTTATAAGTCTTTCCAGCTTTTTTATCTATTTTTGAATTTTTTGGTAACGTGAATTCGGCCATAATATTTTAGCGTAAAATGTGTACTTTAGAAATTGTTAATAATTTTTATCATAGCGATAATTAACTTTCTATTGTCTTTTATGTAAAGAAATGAGTTTTTCTTGCCAACGCCAATACAAAAATATTTATTACATATTTTTTAAGCCAACTCGCAAATAAACATATCCAGTAATTACTGTAAGGCATGCCGCTAAACAAAACAAAGCCTTGGCAGCTAGCACTAAAATTGTTACCAACAACATTTTTGTCTCGATTGTTACTAATCCATCAATTAGGTAATAAACTACATAGCTAAAGCCCTTCTCTCCCAATAATAGGCCGGTAATAGCAACCATTTGCACCATAGTTTTATATTTCGATAAATTACTCACCGGAATACTGACTCGCAAATCAGCTAAAAATTCGCGCAGGCCAGAAACCAAAACCTCGCGGCAAATAATAACAAGACCAGGAATTAAAACCCATAGATCTTGATTACTAAAGCTGATCAGCATTACAATAGCAACGATTACCACCAACTTGTCGGCGATAGGATCGAGGCATTTGCCAAAGTTTGATTGGGCATGCATGCTGCGGGCAAAATATCCATCGAAATAATCTGTTATGCCGGCAATAGCAAACAAAATAGCCGCAATTACATTGGTAACCAAGCTAGGCAAATAAAAAACCAGAACTAAAATTGGAATTATCGCGATACGTGTTCCGGTTAAAATATTTGGGATATTTTTCATGTTAAATAAAAATGATTTCGCTATATACTGTTATTTTTATAATAACCTATTCTTGGTTGAGTCAAGCATCTCAATTGTCTTACAGGTGAGAAAAGAAAAAATAAAGTAAAATTCGCAATAAATTATGAGCAAAAGCAAAACTTATCAAAGCGAAGAAGAGCCAGAATGGATAAAAAACGCCGCAAAAGCCCGCAATAAAAGGTTTGCCAGGTTTGATAGCCCTGTCGATCAACAAAACAAGCATGAAATAAAAGATACACATGACGCAGATAAAAAAACTAAAGTCTCTGATGGCGACGACAAAAAAGATGATGATCAAAATTTTATAACAAAAGATGAGAAGATTGTTAAAAAAGAAGGTGTGCTGCCTGAAGGAAATCAGCAGCGCAATCTAGATCGCGAAACTGGTGGCTTAGAGGCCGAAAAAGATAAAGGAGTCTCTGAAAAAGACGCTTGGGACGAGCGCTCGCAAGAGGTGCAAAAAATGAATGAAGACGCGCAAGATTTAAACAATGCTTCAAAATCAACGCGCGCAAAAGCCTTCATCTATGTTGACAAACAAAGAAAAAAGAAAATGAAAGAGAAACATAAACATGCGGCCGAAGCAACTACAGGCTATGTTGCCAGGTTAACCTGGCGCAAAGATGACGAAGATAATACAATGGGCGGCGGTCGCGTAATTTAAATTTAAAATCATGACAAACTTTTTACCAATCAGACTTAGAAGAAATCGTAAAACGCCGTGGATGCGCAATTTAATTGCCCAAACCACGCTAAATGCGCAAGATTTAATTTTGCCACTTTTTGTAATTGAAGGCAAAAATATATCGCAAAAAATTTCGCATTTACCTGAGGTAAATCGATGGTCGATTGATCTAGCTGTAAAGCAAGCGAAGATAGCGCGAGACCTTGGTATTCCTGCGTTAATGCTGTTTCCGGTTGTTGATCAAAAATTAAAAACCGCTGATGGGCGCGAAGCTTTTAACGCAAAAAATTTAATGTGTAACGCTGTGCGCGAAATAAAAAAACACGTGCCCGAAATTGGAATAATTTGCGATGTGGCACTTGATCCATACACTTCGCACGGCCATGACGGCATAATAGATAAAAGTGGCTACGTATTAAATGACGAAACCGTAGATTTGCTTTGCAAGCAAGCGGTAGTACAGGCTAGCGCTGGTTGCGATATTATCGCTCCTTCAGATATGATGGATGGCAGAGTGCTGGCAATTCGCAGCGCGCTTGATGCGGCAGGGTTTATTGATGTTGCAATTATGAGCTATGCAGCAAAATATGCTTCTAATTTTTATGGACCATTTCGCCACGCCGTAGGTTCGGTGGGCAACCTTAAAAATTCTGATAAAAAAACTTATCAGATGGATTTTAGAAATTCTCGTGAAGCTATGCGCGAAATTGAGCAAGATGTAATTGAGGGCGCAGACATGCTTATTATCAAGCCTGCCTTACCTTATCTTGATATTATGAAAGAAGCGTCGCAACAAACCGATCTGCCGCTAATTGCCTATCAGGTAAGTGGCGAATATGCGATGCTAAAATTTGCAGCACAAGAAGGATGTTTTGATTTTTTAGCAGCCACAATAGAAAGCATTATAGCCTGTAAGCGCGCCGGCGCTACTGCGATAATTACTTATGCAGCAATTGAAATAGCGCAAAATATTTAATGCAATTATAAAAGCGGCACGCATTCGCCGTTAGTGATATAAGCATCAAGGCCAACTATTGCCACTTCTTTAAAGCGACTATCGCCCAAAACTCGAATGATAATTCCATTAACATTTTTTACTTTTACGTTAGTAAATACGCCGGTTTGTTCAAATTCTGCCGAATAATATTGGCAAACTTTATTGTGACAAATTGCTAAAGTATTTTTATCTTTATCAAGAACCAGCGCTGATGTTTCAGAAAGTTTTAATTGCGGACATTCGCGCTTTGAACAAATAAAGCTTGTTTTTGGCAAACATTTTAGCGCTCTCCATTTTTGAGCAGCATTAAAATAGGTATCGGCTTCTCTAAAAATTCTTTCAAAATCGAAGGTTTTTACATCGGCTAGGCTTTTGGTAGAATTGTAATATTCAGGATCTTGTTCGGCTTTAGAAATGGAGGTTTTTGTTGATTTATCTGCAGTTTTTTTTCCAGCTGTTTTAACGGCCACCTCTGATGAATTTGAGCTATTTTGTGCAAAAGCTGCCGGCTGAATAATAAGGCAAAACGCAATCGCCAAAGCAATAAATTTAATTTTCATATTTTTTATAAATAGCATTACTAAAAAATTGGCCGATGGTTATTAATAAAAACACAGGCCAACAAACAATTAGATGGCAGCTTTACGTCTTTTATGAATTACAACGTAAATAGCAATTAAAACAACACAGAACACCACCGCCCCAATAACCAAAAGATGCAAATATTGCTTGATCAAATCTTGATTTTTACCAATAAAATATCCCAAAACAGTTAGAGTAGTAGACCAAATAGCCGAGCCAAAAAAAGTATAAAAACAAAACAGCGAGAAATTCATTTTTGCAACCCCAGCAGGAAGTGCGATAAGGTGGCGAACCCCAGGAATTATGCGTCCGATAAAAATTGAAATTGCGCCGTGACTATTAAAAAAATTTTCAATTTTAATAATTGCTGGCGGCTTAAGAAAAAAATATTTTCCTACCTTAAATAAAATTGCACGACCTACCGAAGCGGCAATAAAATAGCTAAAAATTGCACCAGCAACATTTCCTAAAACTCCAAAAATTATTGCCAGATAAATATTCATTACGCCGTGCGAAGCCGCGATACCAGCAGGAATCATGATTAATTCACTTGGCAAAGGAAATGGTGTGCTTTCTAAAAACATGCCGATGAAAATTCCGATATAGCCAATTTCACCAATAAAAATTATCAGGCTGCTGACCAGCGAATCAAAAATTGCGTGCAAATCCATGATATTAAAAATTAATTAAACTGCTTAACCAAATTATTGATTTGCTCTTTAGAAAGTCTTTCAACCCGCTTGGCCTCGATGATGGCGCGAATTTTATTATAGGTGCTGTTTATGTCGTCATTGACTAAAACATAGTCATATTCGTTATAGTGGCTAATTTCATCAAGCGCTTTTTGCATGCGATTTTGCAAAATTTCTTCTGCATCTTGAGCGCGGTTGCGAAGGCGTCGCTCTAGCTCTGGCAACGATGGAGGCAAAATAAAAATTGACACTACCGAAGAGTGATCGAACTTGTCTTTAATTTGACGCGCACCTTGCCAATCGATATCAAACAAAATTTCATTACCTTTTTTAAGGCCCTCTTCAACTAGGCTGCGCGGGGTTCCGTAGTGGTTTTCAAAAACGTGAGCGCTTTCGATAAACTCATGATTTTTCGCCATTGTTAAAAACTGATCTTGCGAAACAAAATGATAATGCTGCCCTTCAATTTCTTGCGGGCGCTTGGCGCGCGTGGTGGCAGAAATCGACAACTTAATTAGCGGATCATTTTGAATGATCATGCGACAAAGCGTTGATTTACCTGCCCCCGACGGCGATGAAATAATAATTAAAAATGGCTGGTGTGAGATGAACATTTTTATTCATCTTTAGCCAAGTTGATATCTGGCGCGTCTGGAGCTTTCATGCCCACAACGTGATATCCAGCATCTACGTGAAGAACTTCACCAGTAACGCCGCTTCCAAGCTCGCTTAGCAAGAATACACCAGCACCGCCAACATCTTTTAAATCGATGTTGCGACGAAGTGGCGCGTTATATTCGTTCCACTTGAAAATAAGTTTGAAATCGCCGATTCCACTAGCTGCTAAAGTTTTAACTGGCCCAGCAGAAATTGCGTTTACACGAATGTTATCTTTACCCATATCCATGGCAAGGTAACGCACGCTTGCTTCAAGAGCCGCTTTTGCAACGCCCATTACGTTGTAATGTGGCACAACTTTTTCGGCACCATAATAGCTGAGAGTAATGATAGAGCCAGCACCAGCTGCTTTCATAAGAGGCTCTGCAGCTTTAGAAACCACTGCAAGTGAATAAGCAGAGATGTTCATTGTGTTAGCAAAATTGCTGGCGCTAGTATCTACAAAGCGGCCGCGCAATTCTTCTTTGTCAGAATATGCAATTGCATGAACCAAGAAATCTAGCTTGCCCCATTTTTTTTCGAGTTCAGCAAAAACTGCTGCAACAGAAGCTTGATCGGTAACATCGCAAGGTAATACGATATCAGAACCAACCGAAGCAGCTAAAGGCTCTACGCGTTTTTGCAAAGCTTCACCTTGAAAAGTAAATGCAAGTTCTGCACCATATTTTTTTGCTTCTTCGGCAATGCCCCAAGCAATAGAGCGGTTATTGGCAACGCCCATGATAAGGCCTTTCTTTCCCTGTAGGATTGTCATAATTATTTGCAGTTAGATTAAATATTTTAAAGCTTTTTATTAGAAGCTTCTAAAAAAGTAAGGTTATTTTCACGAAAGTATTTAATTTGTTAAGTAAATAATTATTTTATTATAATAACCATACAAAAATATGGTTATTTATTGTTTTATTATATACCATCTAGCCCCATAACTTCGCTTAATATCAGATTATTGCAAATCTTTATTTTTTAAAGTTTAAGCTTATGAAACCAATAAAATCAATAGTTCGTATTTTTTAAAGTTGATTACAAAAATTTTCGCTCAACTAATTGGCTAATTATAAAAACAGCACGAAATGCAAATTACAGAAAAAGAAATAATTACTTCTAAATGGTTTGAATCGTTGCGCGACAAGATCTGCGCTGAGTTTGAAAAAATTGAAGAAGAATATTTAGCCACCACAAATCAACCACAAATTATTTTCGATAGCCCACAAAAATTTACGCGCAAAAAATGGCAACGCGACGTTGCACACAATAACAATAAAGATGCTGGCGGCGGCGAAATGTCTGTAATGAAGGGCAACGTGTTTGAAAAAGTTGGGGTTAATATTTCTACTGTTTTTGGTGAATTTTCTGAAGAATTTCGCAAGCAAATTCCTGGCACAGAAAATGATCCAAGGTTTTTTGCTACAGGGGTTTCGTTAGTGGCGCACATGGCTTCTCCGTTGGTTCCGGCGGTTCATATGAATACTAGATTTATTCATACGCAAAAAGAATGGTTTGGTGGTGGCGCCGATTTAAACCCAATGTTTGAAGTGGCGCAAGATACGCAAGATTTTCATCAGGCTTTTAAGAAGGCCTGCGATGCTTATGATGCAGAATGCTCTAGCGACAATAATTTTTCACCAAAAATATTACCCAATCTTAATAACACAAAAAATTATTCTTACGAAAAATTCAAAAAAGAATGTGATGAATATTTTTTTATTAAGCATCGCGGCGTTGCTCGCGGCGTGGGTGGAATTTTTTATGATTATTTAAATGGTGGAAATGCCGATAAGAGTTTTGCTCATCTAAACAATAATCAATTCTCGCAAGCTTCGAATAAAAGCACGCAAGAATCTCTTAATGATTCGAATAAATCTTTTGCTAAAGATTTTAATTTCACTCAAAATGTTGGTCTAACATTTTTAGAAATTTTTCCACAACTAGTGCGCCGCAACATGCTTAAACATTGGACAAAAGAGCAGCGCGAACATCAATTGCGTAAACGCGGATTATATACAGAATTTAATTTGATTTACGATCGCGGCACAAAATTTGGCCTGATGACAGGCGGAAACCCGGAGGCGATTTTGATGTCGCTTCCGCCAATTGCAAAATGGGATTAATTAACATTATGAAGAACGGAACCGCATTCTTTCATTGCGAAGCATCTCTTAAAATTGGAACTGGCCACGTAATGCGCTGCCTGACGCTCGCCGAAAAGCTCTTAGAAAACAACTGGCATTGTAGTTTTGTCACCTCTAAAACCAGTATAGATCTAATTCAAAGATTGCAAAATTTTTCTTACCTAGATCCCGAAGAATTTTATCGCGCGCCAAAAAAAAGCGACCTAATGGTATTTGATAACTATCAAATTGAGGTAAATTATGAAAAACATTTCCGTAATTTTACAAAAAAGATTTTAGTCATAGACGATTTGGCCAACAGAAACCACTATTGCGATATTTTAGTTGATCAAAATTTAGGAACAAAAATTGAAGACTACAAAAATTTAGTAAGAAAAGATTGTAAGATATTAACCGGAACAGACTACTGCATTCTGCGCAAAGAATTCTCTCAATTGAGATATGAGGCACTAGAAAAGCGCCTAAAAACAAGAGAAATAAAGAATATTTTGGTAAATTTTGGTGGATCAGATTTACAAAATCAAACTCTCAAGGCATTGGAAGAAATTGAGAATTCTAAATTTCTTGGAAAAATAAATGCAGTTCTGGGCTTCGATGCCAAGCATTTACAAACCATTGAAAATTTCTCCAAAACATCAAAAAATAACATTATAATTCATCAACAGGCAAATATGGCTGAATTAATCTATGAAGCAGATTTGGCATTTGCCGCAGGAGGCACTAGTACGTGGGAAAGATGCTGCCTAGGACTGCCAACATTCTTGGTAAAAATCGCCGATAATCAGGATAAAATTTTTAAAGAACTTGGTCAAAAAGAAAGTTTTGCAGAATTTTACTATAAGGTGAGCAATAATTACCAATTATATTCAGGAAAAATAAAAGAATACGCCGATGGCAGCGGCACAAATAGAGTAACTAACATAATTTATGAAACACTTATCTTATAGAAAAGATATCGATGGGCTAAGAGCTGTAGCTGTTCTAGCTGTAGTGATCTTTCACTATTTTCCTAAAATTCTAAGAGGTGGATTTTTTGGCGTTGATATATTTTTCGTTATTTCAGGATTCTTAATTTCAAACATCATACTTAGATCTCTTGAGGCAAATAATTTTAGTTTTATAGACTTTTATTCGCGCAGAATTAAAAGGATTTTTCCTGCTTTGATAGCGATTCTTCTATTTTGTATCGTTGCTGGTTGGCTCTTCTTGCTGCCCGATGAATACTCGATGCTTGGGAAGCACATTGTTTACTCCACCTTCTTTGCCACCAATATAAGCCTATTGCAAGAAAGTGGTTATTTTGATTTTTCTTCAAACAGCAAGCCCTTGCTACATCTCTGGTCGCTTGGGGTTGAAGAACAATATTACTTATTTTGGCCGATAATTCTAATTTTTATTTATCGAACGAAAGCTCTCTTACTTCCAGCAATATTAATTTTTATTACGATTTCTTTTATACTTTCTTTTGGAACAAATAAAGATCTGGCTTTCTTTGCGCCCCATACTCGCCTCTGGGAGTTGACGGTAGGAGCACTTGCTGCCTACATTCAAATTCATAAGAAAGAGATATATCAATCTCGTTATTTACACAAAATTACTTCTAAAAAATTTGATTACATTAGTCTGCAAAAAACATGCTCGATATTAGCTCTATTAATGCTGGTTATTGCGCTTCGACATAAAAGATTCGACCATTATGGCCTTTTATTAACAATAACAGGAACGTTTTTATTAATTTCCTTAGAAAGCAAAGCATTTATTAATGAAAAAATTCTAAGCAATAAATCGATGATCTATATTGGCCTCATCAGCTATCCTCTTTATCTATGGCACTGGCCTATTCTTGTTATGCTGTCTCTTTACAAAGAAAATATTACAAACATCGACAGATTAATCGCGGTTCTTATATCTTTTATTTTGTCTTGCGCTACCTACGAGTTTCTTGAGAAAAAATTGCGACACACAAAAAATAGAAGTGTTATAATAATACTATTAGCCGTCTTCGCCACTATAGGGTTTATCGGTTTCTTAATTTATAAGAATAATGGCTTCTACGGCAGATTTAAACAAGAGCTACTACCTATTATACAACTCAAAGCAAATTCAAAAGAAGTCAAATATGAGAAATGTCTTTTAAATGATAAAAACCAAGATAGCTCTTCATTTAGCAAAAGCTGCCTTGATGAAGGAGACAAGCCACTGATTTTTCTCTGGGGAGACTCTCATTCTGCACATCTTTATCCCGGATTACTCAACCTGCAAAAACATGGCGGAGACTTTAGATTAGGGCAATTCAACATAGGCTCTTGCCCACCAATCTTAGACAAAGATTTTAATAAATTCGGAAATAAGTTCTGCGCTGCGAATAATAATTATGTATTCAACAAAATTTTATCATCCAAACCAGATAATGTAATTCTGTCATTTTCTCTCGCAGCACTATCTCACCAAGACCTTTACAAACTCAACGACACAATTCAATTACTCAAAAAAAATAAGATTAAGAAAATAACTTTGATTGGCACAATGCCTTTATACCAAATATATACGGGCAAAGAACAGGGCAATTTTAAGAAGTTTTTATTAAAAATTAGCAAAGATAATGGGCTTGCCAAAAGAAATAAAATTGGCATAAGTAATTTAGAGGAAGAAGAGATGATTCTTAAAACAATTGCGCAGCAAAATGGGATCACATATATCTCAATGATAGACTTGCTGTGCAACAAAGAGGGGTGCATAATAACAACGGACGAGAGGGGCCAAGATATACTAACCTACGACGGTGGTCACCTCACAACCTCTGGATCAATATTTGTAATAAACTCTATATCACAAATAATACTACCACAAAATCAGAAGCAAAAAGGTGTTACGCGTGAGTTGCAGTAAAATTACCATCATCGCTATATATAAACAGCAGCGGCTTTGCATTATCGCCACATAAAGATTTAACTCCAATCTTTACATAAGCAGATTTATCTCTGATTTTCTTTATATCGTATACAGTTTTTTTAATATTTCTTACTTTCATAAAATAAGAATTTTCATCAATTATTTGGTTGCTTTTTGCATCTATTAATTCAGTTCCAGATTCTAATTCCCAATTCTCTAGAACACTTAATTGGTAGACCTCAACCCTAGTAATATTCTTAGTATTTATAACATATTGAGATACCCAATAATATGGCTTTATTTTATTGTAACGATGCGGCGTCAAAAAGTGCTGAGGATGAATTAACGCTATAGATTTATCTATTACAGATTGATAAAAAGCATAAAAATGACAATTTAATAATCCGAGATTCTTATTTTTATTAGAAAAATTATTTGGCGATAAAGATTGCGCTACAAACATGCCAATTTTTGGAATAGCGCACTTAAATTCTATTTCTGGCTTAATTGCTTTCGAGCCAAACTTGGGCAAGCTTATAATTTTACTTTCCAATAGAGACCCGTTACAATCGTAAAGCTCTATATTGTATTTTGAGCTTTCATAAGCATTTTCAGGATCAAAAAATGATGCTGCATTTGTTATCGAGAATTCAGTTTTAATTTTCCCGTCATTTAAGAACAGCTGAACTATTTTGCTATTTTGATTAACACCAAAATTCTCATGGATCAGTTTTCTTAACTTGTTGGGCAATAGTTTTTTTAGCTTCATTATGAGATCTAGAAATTTTTAATAAAATTATCTCTTATTATTTTGATATCAGATGGAAATGCGTAATAATATGGCGGTAACGAGTGTTCTATAGCCATATCATGACTAACAGAATTCTTTAACAAGCTGTAGATTGGATATTGAGAGTTGGAAGCGCTAGCAACAATATTCAAGAATGCTGCATCTTGATCCAACTTTAATTCTTTTGGCAAATATTTTTTTACATCAAATTTGAATATCGAATTTAAATATATTTTTTCTTGGCCAGAATAAAGCACATCTCCCGCTTCATTAAGAATCTTTATCAACAAAGGGTCGGGGTTTATTGTACTGCTTTCAATCGAGGTATTAAGATTGCAGAAATATAAATGACAATCTATCTCCTCGCTAACCCAGCATTTATGAGCAAGTAAAGCAATTCGGCTATAATCTTTTTTATTTGGAATATGAGGAAGTGCATCATATAGCACGGCACATGTTTTTGTTTTGTCATTTCTGTGATTAAAAAATACCGCCCCCTCCCTAGATGATGTTTCGTGATCTTTTTTATCTTTGTTATATCTTATATTAACCAGGTATTCTTTAGAGTAATCAAATTCACATTCTAGATCGCTAGATTTTAACTCATAAAAGCTGTGATATGGCACGGTGGCATAGTCTTTTTTTTCATAAAATTTATTACCCTTTTCATCGTAGATTATCACATCGAAGGTCATCGCTTTTTTCAACTTATTTACATTTTCAGAATGCTCGGTCTGACCTGAAAAATTGCGAATCATGCATACAAACTCTAGATCGAGGGTAAATCCACTTCCAAAGAGAAAATTATTTCTGATAATCTCTTTACTGGTTATTGACATATTCCATCTGTATAATTAATAATGATGAGCGCTTGACTTGGCATGCTCTAGGCGCACGAAGAGAGAGTTTTAATTTATAAAACAAAACAACTAAAATCAAGCTTCTTATGAATAGCTTTATCATTGGATTTTCTGAGGAATGCTCCTTTCCTGAAATTATAGAAACACTTGCAGAAAACAAAACCATTACAATAGGCGAATGGGTTACCACAAATGCACGCGGAACCATCGATCTATTTGATTTTTATTTTGGAAAAACTTTCAACAATTATGATCTTACGCATAGCGTGCCAGATGCAATACTTGAAGAGGTTAAAAAAAATATATTTGAATTTTGCTACGTTAATTCGCGCAGCTTTTTATCACACAAATATATTAACGCAACTCGCAGTATTATATACCAAGATATGAACGAGTTTCATAAATTTGCAAACCTGATTTATAATATTTTTATTCAGAAACAGATATCTTTGGTGCTATTTCAAGAGATTCCACATGATGGGGCAGAAGTTATACTTTATCGCTTAGCCGAGGCAATGAAAATAAACACCTTAATACTTGCCAACCTCCCACATTTTTGGGGCAGAACTATACTTTGTTATTCGCTGGATGATTTTGGAAGATTTGACAGAACCCCTATATTGTCTGACGTTGCTAATGATTTTAAATTCGATCAGAATAAATTTCAGTCGAAAATGTACTACATGAAGCATGTTGACGGGTATGTAGAAAAAAATAAAAATTTAGAAGATGTTGTTAAAAAGCTTGGATCAAGATTATTTTCTAAAACTCTGTTAAGGCCATTTATCTCTAAAGAAAAGTTTCTTAAGTTGCAGCTTAAATTTGCCAATGCCATTCTACAAAGAGATAAGATTGCAGAATATCAAAATAACATCGAAAGCGCAATTGATAAGAACCCCGATTTAACCAAAAAATACATTTACTTCGCTTTGCATCTTGACCCGGAAGTTCCAACTATGGCAGTTCTTGCTGAGCGCTATTACGATCAAGTTTTTGCACTAGAAAAACTAAGTTTGTTAGCGCCCAAAGATGTGATGATTTACGCAAAAGATAATCCTAAACAAACAGATCTTTTTAGGCCCACGCAGTTTTTTGAGAGAATCAGAAAATTAAAAAATGTAAGACTGGTACATGAAAATACAAACAAGTTAATAGAGAATTCATGCTGTATTGCAACTATTGCAGGAACCGTCGGGTGGGAGGCTATTACCAGTGGCAAAAGCATGATTTCCTTTGGAAAGCCTTGGTACAGAGGATTTCCTGGCGTTTTTCAATTTGACGAAATCTCAGACATAGATGAAGTTATAAACTATAAACCAGATATAAAAGATATTGAGAACTCGGTACAAAAACTACTAAGAAAAACAAGCGAAGGCATGATTTATTTTGATTTTCAAAATAAAAATTATTCTATAAAAGAAATTTACGAAAATTACAATAGATCAGAAAATATAACGAAACTAACGAGCTCTATTACCAAAATGATTCAAAATCTTAAAAGCAATTAACGCATGATGATCTTATCTATAGTGAATACCATTGCTTTAGCTTTCATTGCAATGCGCTACATTAAAGAAAAGCTAAAAAAGAATAAAGCCAAAACGATAGAACAGAAGATTAAATACGGAAAATATTCGAATGTATCTGGCAATACCTTTGATGGAATTTGCGGAAACAAGAATACTTCCGTAGGAAAGTTTACCTCAATTGCTATGAATGCAAAAATTGGATTATCAGAACATCCAACCAATTTTTTATCTACTCATGGCTTTCAATATATCGAAAACGCCTTTGGATTTGTAAATAAAGACAACTTATACGACACTTCTCACCTAAATAAACCATGTAAAATAGGCAATGACGTTTGGATCGGAGATGGCGCAAATATTAAAGCTGGCGTCGAAATTGGTGATGGAGCTATTGTTGGGGCTAACGCTATGGTCACAAAAAATGTTCCACCATATGCTATTGTCGGCGGAGTTCCTGCTAAAATAATTAGATATAGATTTGACGAAAAAACAATCGCAAATTTGCTAGAATTGCAGTGGTGGAATCTGCCAGAAGATTTTGTTCAGAAACTTCCTTTTAATAATATTGAAGAATGCATTAAAATTTGCAAAAATTTTAATGCATAGGAATAAGCGACTCTGGCTAACTCTAAAAATTAGGATTTTCAGAGTCGGTCCTTAACTTATCTCGCCAATATTTTCAGCAACCTTCACAAAAGCCTTAATAACGTCATCTAAGTCTTCTTTTGTCATTCCTGGCCTCATAAGCTCGTGGGTTATAAGAACATTTTCATACATCTGCTCTGCAGTAGGGCAAGTTCCCTTGTCATATTTTACATTGCCTTTGTAATTTTCTTTATTCCATGGATAGCCTTTATTGCCATAAGCAATTCTTTTTTGATATAATGGTTGCAAATATAATGGCCTTACATAGCCAGAACCAACCTTTACCCCTTCCGACTCTCTCAATTCCATAGTAGCTAATTCAGCCTTAACCGCATCAACAAATTTATTGCGATGTATTTTAGCAATGTCTTGGCTGAACCTAAAACTGTGAACATAAAATGCGTGAGTAGCTCCTTCTCTGGTTTTTGCAGGCTCTAAAAAAGGTATGTGGGATAAATTTTTTGCTAAATACTCGACATTCTTTATTCTCTCTATAAACAAAGAATCTAACTTCTTCAACTGCTGCCTTGCAATTGCAGCTTCTATTTCGGTCATGCGATAGTTAAATCCTACCATATTTACCAAATCGACATCACCCTTCGCTTCAACAACCGCTTCTGCGTGGTTTCTAATGAGGCGCAATTTATTAGCGATCTTATCATCGTTAGTAACGATTATGCCACCTTCTCCACTATGAATATGCTTGTGATAGTTAAGAGAAAATATACCTACATCTCCTAATGTTCCGGCAAATTTTCCTTTATATTTTGCACCAGGTGCTTGGGCGCAGTCTTCTATTACCTTCAGCCCATGTTTTTTTGCTATATGGTTGATTTTATCCACATCGTAAGGAAGGCCAAATATATCAACGACTATTATTGCTTTTGTATATTTGGTGATATTTTTTTCAATTGATTCTGGCGAAAGACCAAAATATTCATCTTCAATATCAGCAAAAACCGGAATCGCTCCATAAATTAGAGGCGCAACAGCTGAAGCCGACATGGTGTAAGGCGAAACTATTATTTCATCTCCTGGCTCAGTTCCAATGGCTCCAACGGCACAATAAAGGCCCGACGTTGCAGAATTAACCGCTATTGCGTGCTTTGCACCAAAATATTCAGCCCATTCTTTTTCTAATGACTGAACTTGCGGGCCGCCAAAAAAATCTTCGTGCCAACATCCTAAGAATCTTGAGAAGGTGCCAGAGGCAAAGACATCCATAACAGCCCTCTCCTCTTCCTTTCCTATAACGTTATAAGCGGGAAATTTTTTTTCTCTAACCTTACTTCCCCCATTAATTGCTAATATTGGCATAATTCTTTTTTTATTAAATTCGCTATTTTGTCACTAGGATTTTTTATAACTTTAAACTCGATCTTTTCACCTGATTTTTTACTGAGTACCTTCAGCAAAGAATCCTCCAATTCTTGATAACTAAGCATAGTTTTCAATAATTTTATTCTACTTAATATAAAAGGGTCTTCCTTATTTAAACCTATTTGAATTGACATTACAGGCCTTCCCAAAACCACACTTTCTATTAAAAACATGGACGACATCCCACATATTAGATCTGATGACAAGACAACAATCTGCGAAGCACATTTAAATTGCTTTATGGTCAAATTTTTACATATAATATCCTTATATTTCGAAATATCGTCTTTTGGGTGAGCTCTCAACAAAACATGTATTTTTCTTCCCATCTTCTTTTCAACACTAACGACAGAATCTAGTAAACTTTGCAAAATCGCTACTTCGCTATATCCAAAGAATGGTTTTTTGTAAGTTTCCAATAAAGGCTCTGAAGCGAATGTAATTAATAGATCATCATCGTTTATTTTTAATTTATCCCTAAAGCTTTTAATCTGAGTCTTCTTAATAGTATTCGCATTTTTTACAATCGTCTCGAAATATGGCTGCCCTGTTACTATTAATCTCTCCTCTGGCAAGCCAGATTTTATCGCCTCTTCCTTCGCCTTCTCATCCATTAGCAAAATTTTTTTTGGCAAATATTCCAGTTTATCTTTTGCATTTAAAAGCTGCATGCTATTGGTTTGGTATCTAGAAAAACGCACTAAATAATTGATCCATTGATCAAGAATCGCATAACTTGGAATATGCATCTCCTCACACGCTTTCCATATAAATTTTTCGGTTTGATCGTCGGCACTAGTACCAGTAATAACGATATCCGGAGATATTTCTTCTAAAAGAATTTTAATTTCTTCCAAAGATATTTCTTTGACGAATTCTACAATATTTTTTCCCGATATTTTATTTTGGGCATATTTCTGCAATGCAGAATCTTTTCCAAAAATCACCACATCGTATTTTTTCTTTAATTTTTTATACAACGGAATAACTGTATTCGCACCTCCTGGATCGCGGGAGAACAATAATATTCTTTTCATTTAAAATTTTATATTTGAATATCGGAGACTATTTTTACCGTCTTATACCCTTCTTCCATCGAGCATTTTAAAGGCTCTCCTTTGATTAAGAAATTTGCAATATTGTCAAATGCGTTATACATCGCAAGCTCTAGAGAGCTATTCACCTTTTCCTCTAAAATAAGCTTCTTATAGCCTTCAAACATTTTATCATTTCTAACAAAATATTTTTCGATTCTAAAACCAGAATCGATAATTCTAATTCTTGCTCTCTCAAAAATAAAATCTGCTTCAAAAATTGTAAACTTCTTACAACTCACAGCATTTAGAAAAAATGACTTCTTGTTATAAAAGTTAACCCTAATTGAAACAGAAGGATCGGTTTTTTTATGGTCATTAATTATACCGTAATTTTCGCAATGCCTTATCTCGCCCAGAAGCATTCTCAACAAATCTATCATGTGCGAACCGTTGTGCAGAAGGCCTTTGCCATAATATCCGGTGCCCGATAAATAAGCGCCATAATCTCCATTTTTTATTTCCTTTTCTATCTGAGTTATTTCATCAACAAAACGCCGCGAATAATTTACCGCAATTGGAATTTTTTTACTCTTACTGATCTTGATAATATTTTGCGCCTCTTCAATATTCGACGCCAATGGCTTTTCTGTAAAAATAAGCTTCACTGTAAATGCAGAAACCCTTCTAATTGTTTCAAAATGAAGATTATCTGGAGTTGCAACACACACTACGTCTATTTTATTATCCAAACAACGAAACGCGTCTTCGATTGTCAAAAAACCATTACAATTCCAGAGTTGCATGGCTTTATTTAGACTCTCTTTGTCTTTATCTACAAAACCGATCAGATTAAAATTCTTGTGCTTTCTTGCTGCATGGGCATGGGTAATGATTTGTTTACTTGATGGGCTATCAAAAAAGGCTCCGATCCTCCCCGCCCCCACAACCAAAACATTGAACTTTTTCATCATGCCTTTTCTTTTGCAATTTGATATTTGATCTCGGCAATTTTCCAATCTTCCTCGTTATCTATATCTTGAACCTCTCTTTCACTTAGTTCAAAGCCGACACTGCGGCTGGTGAATAATCTTTTTTCTTCAAACAATGCTTGGGTTTTGAGAAAATAAAATTGACCACAATCGTGATATGAAGCTTCTAAATCTTGCGACCTTTTATTCATATTTTCTGGCCATATAAACTTCAATAAACCATTGTCAATTCTTAACGATCTTTGAATTGGAAAGCCAAACTTAGTTACCGTAATAAGCGAATCGGCATCTGATTCCTCAAATTTTTTCTTCGCCTCAATTAATTTTTTTGCAGTAACAAAAACTGCCGTCGGATATAAACAGCAAGCAGAATTATAGTACTTTCCGATTTTTTTATACTCAGCTAAAACCTCTAATAAAACATCTGCGGTGGTAGAAAAATCGTCAGCATTTTTTGCAGAGCGCACAAAAGGAACCTTCGCACCAAATTTTTCGGCTACTCGCGCAATTTCAGCATCGTCAGTTGAAACCATCACTTCATCAAAACATTGCGAGCTAAGGGCAGCTTCAATTGAATAGGCTATAATTGGCTTACCATGAAAATTGCGTATATTTTTCTTTGGAATTCTTTTACTCCCGCCACGCGCTGTTATTATTGCTATATTTTGCGTCATATTATTCTATTATATTCCAATCAATAGGGGTGCCTTTCTTCAAGCTTTTATTGACTTTTTTACCAAGAAGTATCTCGTAATATTTTGATGATAACCCAAATCCTGGACGTATCGCGCGCATATTTTCTTTTGTCAAAACCTCTCCCACCTTTACATCCTCTGCTATATATAAAGAACGACGAAATAACAACGAAGCTTTTTCTTTTTCTGTTATTCCATAATAAACTTTTCCTATTGATTTATAAGCAATATTTGCCTCTTTTACCAATAAAGACATTTCATGAGGCTCCATTGAAAATGTAGAATCAACGCCTCCTTCATTACGATCAATTGTAAAATGCTTTTCAATTACCATCGCACCTAATGCTACTGCGGCAATAGAAACGCCAATTCCCATGGTATGATCAGAAATTCCTACCACGCAATCGGGGAACATTTTTTGTAAATGCGGTATGGTTAAAAGATTTATGTCGCAAGGATCTGCAGGATATTCACTAGTGCATTTCAAGAGAGTAATGTTATCGCACCCATTGCTACGCAAGGTTTCAACCGCTTCGTAAGTTTCAGCAATATTTGCCATGCCAAGAGAAATGATTACCGGCTTTTTTGTTGCAGCAACTTTCTTTAGCAAAGGCAAATCAGTATTTTCAAAAGAGGCGATTTTATAAAATGGCACATCTAGTTCTTCTAAAAAATCAACAGAAGTAGCATCGAAAGGGGTACTAAAACCAATAATGCCAAGCTCTTTGCATTTATCAAAAATTGGTTTATGCCATTGCCAAGGGGTATGTGCTTTTTTATATAAATCGTACAAAGAACTACCTTGCCACAAACTGTTTTTATCTTTGATAAAAAACTCGCCCTCAGAAATATCGAGCGTCATTGTATCGGCAGTGTAAGTTTGAATTTTTAATGCATCTACTCCACATTTTGCAGCTTCTTCGACAATCTTAAGAGCCTTCTCTAAAGATTGGTTATGATTACCAGACATCTCGGCGATGATGAATGGCTTTTTATAAAAATCTCTACTTTTCATTAATTTTATCTATTTTAATTCTATATTTACAGCCCATAATTTCAAACCATGCTGGATAAGATTCGTTATCAACAACTCTTAACAAATTAAATTGTTCAGATATGGTTTTATTTACGCTCAACTCGCTATCTTTAATAGATCGCCTTCTGTAGAAAGACGCATCTCCAACCTGTTTTTGGGCACTCTTTAGAATAATCGGGTATTCGTCCAAAAAAATCTTACACATATCAAATGTTATTTTTGATATTTCATTTCGCAATTCATCAATCAATTCATCACCACAAAAATTAACAACTTTTTTTATATAAATATCACCCGAATCAACGTCTTTCGATGCTTCAAATAAGGTGACAACAATTTCATTCTTTCCCTCAACTATTTGCCAAGTCAAAGGAGACCATCCTCTTCCCGCTGGTAAGTCGCTCGCATGAACTACTAAATTGTTTTTATGCTGCTTAAGATTTTGTGCAGACACGATATGAAAATAGCTTAGAAAAAAAGCTATATCTCCCTCAATGTCATCACTCAACTTTTCATATACATAACATTCATGACCTTGAGATCTAACGTAATTTACAAACTCCTCTAAATGATCTCTTAACCAAGAAGTTTTGTCAGTTAGAATAGATATTCGCATAAAATTACCGAATTATTGATTTAATAATTTCTATTATCTTTATCAAATCACAATTCTTTAAACCATAATAGAGAGGCAGCGATAAAGTTTTTTGATAATATTTTTCAGCATTTGGGAAATCACCCTCTTTAAAACCGCGCGCCCTATAAAATGGCTGTAAATGCACAGGAATATAATGAATTTGCAGGCTCAAGCCTCTTTGTTGCAATTCTAAAAATAAATCTTTTTTGTTAATTTTGATCTTCTCAAAATCTATTAATAGAGGGAATAAATGGAAACACGCTTTAGAATATTCTCTTTCCTCTAAAAAAGAAAATCTGTCATCATCTGCAAATTCTTTTTTATAAAACTCAACAATTTCACGGCGACGTGCAGAGAATTTATCTATCTTTTTTAACTGCGACACACCTAGAGCTGCTTGAATATCGGTTAATCTATAATTAAAACCAAAATCATGCATTTCATAATACCACGGACCATCATTTTTTAACAAAACATTTGGATCTCGAGTCATGCCATGGCTACGCAGTAATAATAATTTTTTGTATAGCTTCTCATTATTGGTGGTGATTGCGCCGCCTTCTCCAGTTGTCATATTTTTAACTGGATGAAAAGAAAAGATCGTCATATCAGAATATTGACAAGCGCCAACCTTAGTGCCTTCATATTCTGAGCCAATTGCATGCGCCGCATCTTCAACAACAAAAAGATTATGCTGTTTAGCAATCTTATGAATTGCCTTCATATCACAAGATTGCCCGGCAAAATGAACTGGGATCAAAACTTTTGTTTTTGCTGTAATGTGTTTTTTAATTTCATTGGCATCAATGCAGGCGGTTGTAGGATCGATATCAGCAAATTTAGGATTAGCACCGACATATAAAGCGCAATTTGCTGAAGCCAAAAAAGTATTAGTAGAAGTAATAATTTCGTCACCCTCACCAACTTCTAAGGCTATCATAGCAATATGCAGAGCCGCTGTGGCATTAGCAACTGCAACGCTATATTTTGCACCAGTGTAATCGCAAATAGCCTTTTCAAATTCTGCGACCTTTGGTCCTTGTGTTAAAAAACTCGAAAACAATGTTTTTAAAACAGCAAAAATATCATGAAAATCGATGTATTGCTTGCCGTAATTATACCTCTTGCGTAATTTCATCTATTAATTTTTTCATTTGCTCAATTGAGAGGTAATCAGGATTATTGCCACTGTGATATTCAAAATTATCCGCGACTAACTTACCTTTATGCATAATTTTATTTCTTAACTCAACGATATCGGGCATGATAATGTAGTATTTATCTAGCTCGATAGTGTTTCTCGCATCTTCACTAGAAATCATCATTTCATGAATTTTTTCTCCTGGCCTTATACCAATCTCTTTCGTTGCAATATCGGGCGCCATTGCTTTCGCCAAATCGGTCATCTTGATTGAAGGTATTTTTCTAACAAATAACTCCCCTCCTTCCATGGTATCAATAGCCGTAAGCACCATTTCGACCGCTTGATCAAGCTTTAGCCAAAAGCGCGTCATGCGGTTATCGGTAATCGGTAATTCTTTAACTTTTTGATCAATTAGTTTTTTGAAATACGGGATTACAGAACCTCTGCTGCCAGCAACATTTCCATATCTGACAACCGAGAATTTTGTATCTCGAGAACCAGTATAAAAGTTTCCTGCAATAAATAATTTATCCGAACATAGCTTGGTCGCGCCGTATAAATTAATAGGAGAACAGGCTTTATCAGTGCTAAGCGCTACAACCTTTTTTACGCCTTTGTCGATTGCTGCTTCAATAATATTTTGCGCACCAATCACGTTAGTTTTTACTGCTTCAAAAGGATTATATTCGCAAGCAGGCACCTGCTTTAAAGCAGCAGCGTGAATAACAATATCAATTCCATCAAAAGCTCTTAATAGCCTCTCTTTATCTCTTACATCGCCAATAAAATAACGCATCTTCTTATTACCAGCAAATTCTGGCATATGCGACATTTCAAATTGCTTAAATTCATCGCGAGAAAAAACGACTATTCTTTCGACCTGCGGAAAATCATTGATAATTTTTTTTATGAACTGCTTGCCAAACGAGCCAGTGCCGCCAGTTACAAGAATTGATCTTCCGTTAATCATTTGAGTTATATTTTGTTAAATAAAAATTTATTGTTTCTAAAAGTCTGTCACTGATTTTTTTTGCGATTAAAAAACCAAGCTCTGTTTTTACCTTGCGATTATCAATTGCATAACGATAGTCATGACCTTTTCTATCATCAACAAATTTTATTTGCGATTTATAAGATGCGCCATCTGATTTAGGCTCCAGCCCATCGAGAATCTCGCAAATCGCATGCGCAATATCAATATTTCTAATTTCACATTCACCACCGAAGCAATAACTTTCACCAACCCTACCCTTTGCCAGAGCAAGCGCAATGCCCCCGCAATGATCTTCAACAAAAATCCAATCACGAATATTTTTGCCATTACCATAAATTGGAATATCTTTACCACCTAGAGCGCAGCGGATAATAGTAGGAATTAATTTCTCTTGATGCTGATTCGGACCAAAATTATTAGAGCAATTAGTGATGATTGTTGGCAGTTTGTGGGTTTCGTTCCAAGCGCGCACCAGATGATCGGAGGCCGCTTTCGAAGCAGAATATGGCGAATTTGGTTTATAAGGATTTTCTTCGGTAAAAGCCGGATCGCCTTCTTTTAAAGAACCAAAAACTTCATCGGTTGAAACATGTAAAAAACGGAAATTTTGCTTTTTTTCGCCGCTTAATTCTTGATAATATTTTAGGGCCGCTTGCAACAAAGAGAAGGTTCCGTTGATGTTTGTAGTAATAAAAACTTCAGAATTTTTGATCGAATTATCAACATGGCTTTCTGCGGCAAAATTAACCAGCCAATCAATTTCAAATTGCTCTAAAAGCTTAGAAACTAGGGCCTGATCGCCGATATCACCTTTAACAAAATTATAATTTTTGTGCCCAGAAACAGCCGCAACATTGGCTTCGTTAGCGGCATAGGTCATTTTATCGAGGTTAACTACAACATTACCCAAATGCACTTGATCAACGACGAAGCTACTACCAATAAAACCGCAGCCCCCTGTCACCAGAATTTTTTTCATAGAAGTTTTATTTGTAAACTATAAGTTTAGTACCTTAAACAATGAGTTTATCATACTAAACCAATTTACAATAGTTTCAATGAAAGGAATCATCCTAGCCGGAGGATCTGGCAGCCGATTGGCCCCGCTCACCTACGTTATCAGCAAACAACTGCTGCCGGTTTACGATAAACCGATGATTTGCTACCCGCTCGCCACCTTGATGAATCTTGGTTTGAAGGAAATTCTTATCATCTCTACCGCTCATGATACGCCAAATATCGAAAAATTCCTCGGCGACGGCAACTCCTATGGCATCAAGCTTTCTTACGCAGTGCAAGAAAACCCAAACGGCATCGCCGAAGCATTTTTAGTAGGAGAGAAATTCATTGGCCAAGATAGTGTTTGCTTGATTCTCGGCGATAATATTTTCTACGGCTCTGAAATCAGCACCGATGCAATTGGCAAAAATATTGAGGAAGTCGGACAAAAATTCGGCGCCTATATTTTCTCTTATCACGTGGCAGACCCCGAGAGATATGGCGTTATCACATTCGATAAAAACGAAGAAAATATCCTCGATTTAGAAGAAAAACCGACAAAACCGCAATCTAATTGGGCGGTTACTGGCTTGTATTTTTATGATAATAATGTTGTAAAAATTGCTAAAGCGCTCAAGCCCTCTGCGCGTGGAGAGCTTGAAATCACCGATGTCAACAAAGCCTATTTGGCACAAAAGAAACTCGGCGTTATTAAATTGAAACGCGGCTTTGCTTGGCTTGATGCCGGCACGCCCGATTCATTGCTCGATTCATCGCAATTTATTCAAACTATCGAAAAGCGCCAAGGCTTAAAAATCGCCTGCTTAGAAGAAATTGCTTATCGCAAAAATTTTATTTCGGCTGCCAATTTTAAAAAGCTTGTCGAAAATTATAAAGCCGGCACGCCTTATCGCAACTATCTAGAAACCATTATCAAACATGATAGAATTTGAGAATTTAGCAAAATTAAATCACGAGTTTTTTGACGATTATAAAAAATCTTTCGCCACAACTCTCGATAGCGGTTGGTTTATTTTGGGAGAAAAAGTTAAGAAATTTGAAGAAAAGTTTGCCGATTATTGCAACATAAAATATTGCGCCGGGGTCGCCTCTGGCCTGGATGCGCTTATTTTAGCATTAAAGGCTTTTGAGTTCGAAAAAGGCGATGAAGTTATCGTTCCTTCTAACACTTATATCGCCACGATTTTGGCTATTTTGCAAAATAATTTGAAACCGGTTTTGGTTGAACCGAATATTCAAACTTACAATATCGACCCCACAAAAATTGAAGAAAAAATCACGCCGCGAACCAAGGCCATCATGGTTGTGCATCTTTATGGGCAAGTTTGCGAAATGGATCCTATTCTTAAAATTTGCAAAAAATATAATCTTAAATTAATTGAAGATTGCGCGCAAGCACATGGCGCAACCTATAAGGGCACTAAGGCGGGAAGCTTTGGTGATTTCGGCGCTTTCAGTTTTTATCCGACAAAAAATCTCGGCTGTTTGGGCGATGGCGGCGGCATAACCACTAACTCAGAAGAGCTAATAGAAAAAATAAAATGCCTAAGAAATTACGGCTCTAATACAAAATATTATAATGAAATAATCGGCTTTAACTCACGATTAGATGAGGTTCAAGCCGGCTTCCTTTCTATTAAATTGGCGAAACTTGATAAAATAAATCAGCATAAAAATCGGTTGGCAAAAATTTATCATGAAAATTTGAAAGGTGATTTCATCAAGCCAGTTATAGATGCATCTTATTATCACACTTATCACATCTTCAATATTCGCCATGAAAAACGTGATGAATTAAAAGAATTCTTGTTGAAGCATGAAATAAAAACTGAAATTCATTACCCAGTTGCGCCCCATAAACAAAAGGCTCTACAACGAATAATCGAAGGAGATTATAAAATTTCTCAAGAAATTCATGCAACAACACTAAGTTTGCCGATATCGTATTTTCATAGCGAAGATGATGTTGCGAAGGTTGCAGAGACCTTAAACAAGTTTTAAAAACACAATCGCGAGCTTTGCTCGCAATAAATATAGCGGGCACATTGCCCGAGGAGCGAAGTGCAAATGCCTAGCATCGCCTTTATAATTTATCTATAGAATTTAGAAGAAAAACCCTAATAAGCTTCGTCGATATAATCATCAACATCATAATTCTCTGAAGCTAGCACCTGCAGCACGCAACCACCTTTAAAATCGCGCATCTGATGCCAATCTCTTGGCTCTAAAATCAAACATTTTTCCGGACTATCTAGCAAAAACTCTTCTTCTTTTTCACCATTATTATTATATAAAATACAGCTTCCTGTAAGGCAAATCAAAGCCTGAACAGTTTTATTATGACGATGCCCTCCCCTTATTCCATTAGGATTCACTATCGAATAAACTCTTTTTATTTTAAAAGGAAGAACCAAATCATCAATAGCCACAAGGGTTCCTCTCTCGTCACTATATTTTTTTAAATTAATTATATGCGCCATTTCTTGGTTTAATATTTTTTTTGGTTTGCAATAAATATAAATTCAATTTTCGCAACCAACTATAATCTTTATTTTTTATTTCACTTAAAAAATCACTATTATCGCCAATTAAAACAACTGCGGCTTCGATATTTTGTAAATACAATTTATAAATATTAGCAATTACATCGGGCGCAATTTTATAATCGGTCGGGGCCAACTGAACAGAGCTTCTATTCAATAATTTAAAGCCATGAAAATGATAGAAAACAAGCTCAAACTTCTTGCCATCATCCTTTTTAATACCAAATATTTTATTATTTTTATTAAAAAATTTATATTGCAAAACATTCCATGGCGCCACTCCTCCGCCAAGATTTTCTAATTCGTGAACGCCGCTAAAATTAGTTGTCCAATTATCCAGATATTTTTGATCACCAAATTTTCCATCTTCAAATCTATCGTAACACCACTCGATACAACGGTCGCGCCACCAATTTAAAACCCTAAGGCCATCTTCGTTATTTTTAAAACACATGAATTGAACGCAGTATTTTCCCGAAATGGCAGCCTGGTCATGATCTTTAGGATAGCGATGCTCGGTTATTAAAACCGATTTCTCTCCCATTTCATCAAGCAAGATTTTTGGATCGGAAAAGAAAAAAATATCCGCATCAATATAGGTGCAACTTGCAACTGCAAAGTTTTTTAATACATATAGAATCGTTGATGCTGTAGATGTCCAGCAATATTCGCCTTTGTTACGAAAAGGTTTTACAGCTAAAAGTTTTTCATCTTCAAATTCTTCTAAAGAAATAACCGTAACATTTTTAAGGGCTGATTTCTTTAAAAAATCTTCACATTTTTTATCAAAAGCAAAAATATAAAGATGAAAATTTTGGCAATTTTTAATCAACGAGGCATGAAGCGCTAGGCCAAAATGCAGGTAATTTGAATCGAATAAGGTACAAAAATTAAGCATCAGTTTTTAATTTCAAAATTGCGCCGCAATAATTGGCTCGCACCACACCATCAATTGAAATTTCTTGACCAAAATGAGAGGGAAATTCTTCTATTAACTCATATTTTTCTAAAATCTTTGCAAAGAATTTTGTTTTACTAAAAAACCAACAGGGATAACTGGCCTCATAAACATCGGGCCATACTTTTTGAACCGTCAACAAGTCTGTATCATCATTGGAAAATCCAGTAAGATCAAAAATAAAAAACTCGATCTTTTTAGAAATTATTTCATCTAAAAAGTCATAAGGTTTTTCTATATATTGAATAACGCTAGATAAAAGAAGCGCATTTGACTTAGTTTCTTTTTGACAAGATTCTATGTCGTAATAAAATTTCAGCTGCGAATTCTCAAAATAATCCTTACCGCATTTTACAAAATTAGGCTGCTCAACGATATTCCATTTTACCTCTTTTAGTTGCGCTAAAAATTTTCTATTTTGAAAATAACAACTTCCTAAAGACCCTCCAAAGTCAATAATATCAAGTCTTCCTTTGTTTTCCGCTGCTGCGAGAAATAATCCGCTAAGAACTGGCCAAGAATATTCAATTTGGGTGAAGTTTACTGAATCTCTTTCAAAAACAGCTTCGCCATTTTTTACTTTTAATAACGCATTTTTACATTTTTCTAGAATCTTTTGATTATCATATCCACCAAACTCTTTTATTATCTCGCTCCATGATAATGATGTGGAAAACCAACCATAGCTTTTCTTCTTCGCCTTACGCTTTTGTAATTTCTTTGTTATTTTGTGAGCATATTTTATAAATAAATTTTTTTTTGGCTTAAAGAATTTTTTTATTTCTTCGCGCGCTTTTAAATTTTCAATAAGAGGAATTTCTTCGATAAAAACTCTTCCTTCATTTAACTGTACATCAAATTGCTTCATATCTGCACAATGAGTGCCGCTGCCGTCTGCGCCTATATTTTCTACTAAAGTCTTACCTGGATAAAGCGTAAGTTTATTGGCTAAAAAAGCCGCCGCATGCCATCTAATTGCCCAGGAATCGTTTCTGCCCGCGACTTGATCTTCAAGCATTTTCGTGAATGGATAACAGCGGTCAAAATCAAATTCCTTGGTGAGATTTTTTTGGCGTAATTTTAATAAAAGGTTTGCGCCATTTTTTTCAAATAAGTCCCAACCCCTCTTCCAAGTGGCCCAACCCCAACAATCAGCTCCCCTCAAAAAAAAAGTTTCAGGCAATTCTGCTTTTAGCGGATAAATATAACCATGAATCGAAATAACTTTTTCGTTATTTTTATAAAACTCCAATCCATCATTCATGAATTGTAGAAAATACGGAGAAGTCACCAAATCATCTTCAACAACAATGATTTTTCCATATTGGTTAACAATCTTGGAAACGCCTGATATTATTGAGTTAGCAAGTCCTTTATTAACATCGCTTTTTTCTACTTTAATGCTTTTAAAGCCAGAAATATTATCAACAATTTCGTGAACTTTTTTAACCCCCTCTATTGCATTTTCATTTTTTGGACCATCACAAAAAACAAAAAGATCGCTTTCTTTTGCTAAATTATTTTCTTGCAAAGCCTGCAAAGTGCGCAAAGTGTGATCGGGACGAGAATATACAAATAAAGCTATCGGGGCTAATTTATTAATTTGCGACATTCTTAAAATTCAGATAAATTCTTATCGCTAATCACCACTTCGCGACGCGGCATCGGAATATTAATTCCACCTTCTTTTAGTTTTCTCCATAGCGAAATATAAGCCTCGCTCTTTACAGGCTGGCGGCCCTTGGTAATATCGCTAATCCAAAAATATAACACGCATTTAATATCGTATTCACCAAATTTTGTTACATAGCATTCAATTTCGGGATAGCTTAAGCAGCGCGAATTATCTTTAGCAACCTCGTGTGCAATCTCCATTACCTTGTCTAGATCGCTGCCATGAGCAACCGCAAATTCTATTTCGATGCGAGCGCGATTATTAGAATATGTCCAGTTAGTAACTTTGTTGATGATTAAGTCTTCGTTTGGCACCATAACTTCTTTGCCATCGAAGCACTCGATGATTGTATAGCGGCCGCCAAAATGTTTAACTACACCAAAAATTCCACCATTGTCAATTTCAACCCAATCGCCCACCTCGATTGATTTTTCGAACAATAAAATAATTCCGCTGATAAAATTTGAAGCAATCTTTTGCAAACCAAACCCGATACCCACACCAATTGCACCACCTAGAACCGTAAAGGTTGTGGTATCGAAGCCCAATGTTTTTAAAATAATCACCGCAACAAGCGCGTAAACAGAAATATCAATAAATTTACTGATGATGCCCTTGGTGCTTGTTTTGATAGTTTTGCTGCTTTCGATATAAGATTTGCTTTTTTTGGTAATTAAACTTGATGACCAAAAAACCAACAAAAGCACAATAAATGATTTTAGCACCAAATAAACAGAGATCCGCACCGATCCAAGCTTAAGCGCGTATTGATCAAGAAAATATGCCGTAGCATCAAGCATGCCAAAAATATCTAGCACTAGCGCTGGCATCAACACAATACCAACCACATTAGCAATAAGCGTGCTGTTTGACGAGATGCGCAAAAAACGCAGAAACGAAAAAAGCAAAATTAGTTTTAACGTTGTAATGAATAAAACCGCCTCTTTAAAAAATTGCTCATAGATAGAAAGCCCTAGCGCCAAAATAATTGCCGTAATTAACGGATAGGCCAAAGGCACGAGATATCTGGTGACAAAGCGATTTAACTCTACATTTTTGCGCAAAGATAAAGAAATAATTTTTGGCAAAAATAATATTTTGATGAGACGATAAAAAATATAAGATATCGCAAAAGATAAAATCAGCCCCAAAGACTGCCAATAAAGGCTCGAGCTTAGTACGGTTTTTTCTACTGCTGTAAAAAGTTTATCGTAATCAATCATTGTGATTTTGAAAAGTACGTTGATTTTACCTTGAAAATAACATCGCCTTTAAATTATTACGAGAATAATTTGTAAATATTTAGATTTTCTGCCCAAATTGTAGAGATATTTATATTGCGACTTATGCGTTAAGGCGCTTTATTGCTGGCCTCGTTTTCTGCATCAAAAATTAATTCACCTCTCCTAAAAAAACCCAAAATTTGTTGTAACATCAAAATACACCGCCTGATTCTCGCGATAGTAGCTTTGCAATAAAACCGATTTATTTGTTACCCAAGATAAAGTTAGATTTGCGGTTAAGTTCTTGTGAGTAAAACTTGTCTTAAAGCCACTACCCGCAAGCCTTCCAGCCTGATTTATGCCATGCATTTTAATATAGCCATAATCATAAAATGGCGTTACCGAAAAATTATATAATCCCGCTAAGGTAGATGCAGCATGCTTTGGCAGCATAGGCACAATAATATTTCCTAAATTAAAACTTGCCTCGTTTTTTAATAAATAACCAGAATCACCGCCAATCGAACCACTTTCGAAGCCGCGCACCGTATAGGCTCCGCCAATAAAAAATTGATCACTAGAATAAAGCCTTTGCTTAGAAAGCTGGCTATCAAAACTTAAACTATAATTGCACGGCACCTTTAAAACCGGCACTTGCAAGGCTTGCGAGTAGTTAGCATAAAATTTAAACGCACTAAATTGCGCATGCGCCGATTGATCAGAAATTTCATTGCCATCTTGGCGCGCATTTAAAATCTTTAAACCCTTAGAGTAGCTTGGTTTTAGCAAGATCGCCGATTTATCAATAAAAATTTTGCTCAAAAACGCCAAAGTAGCAATACTGGCCTTTCTGGTAGAGGCGTCATTTTTTTCCTCGCTTATATAGTTGGTGATATTACGCGTAGTAAGGCCCAACTGCGACTTAAGGTTAAATTTTTTACGCTTTAATATAATAGATTCAAGATTTGCCGAGCTAGTTAAAGACTCGCCCGAAGCCCTAAATTGCTCAACATCGCCCTTTATTAAAGAATAGTAATAGCGCGTATGGCCTAGAGTAAGTAAGTGATTCTTAAACGGCACCGAAAAACCAAAGCTCAACACCTCGCTATTACCCAATTCTTTTTTATGAGAAAAATCGTTAGCAACGCGCGAAAAAACAAAACTATCATTAAGGTGCAATAAATTATCGTAAGAAAAACCAATAGTGTCGCGCCTTTTGCCAGTTGCATGATTTCCTAAATCATCAAAAGAAAAATTTGTGCGCAAAGTATTTTTTGGCTTATTTTGTATCGCAAGAATTGAGCTATTGGCGTAAGATCCAGATGCCAGCTTCATAGAGGCCGAATTTGAAGGCAGCCGGTTGATTTGATCAACACCAATGTTTATCTCGTGCAAATTGAGCGTTGTGCGCTTTTTGATCGGCCCAAAAGCTGAAAATTTTTGCATTTTATCGAACAGCGTATCGTCGTTAAAAATTATATCTTCTAACTGCCCCTCAATAATATCGATTATAAGTTCTTTTTTTATAAGGTCTCGCTTCAATAAAACAGCCTTCGAAGTAACATATTCTTTTTCTGATAATTTATCAGAAATTTTTTGCAATAATTGGTTTATTTCATCTATTGCTAAGCATTTACCAAGATAATCATGAGTAAGGCTCTGCCCTTCTAGATCGGAAAGAATTTTATTTTTAAGAATAGTGATTTGCACAACTTGAAAACATTTTCTTCTAGAAGACTTTGTCTCTAAGTCTTCTCCTTCTTCTTCTGATTCTTCTTCGATTTCTTTGCGCTCAACTTCCATGTTTTGCAACTCGTTTTTGCGCTGCTTGTCTTGCTCGGATTGTTGTTGATTTTGAATAGCGCGACTTTGTTCGCGTATGATGTTATCTATGCCTTCAGCAGCATAACCTAGCGAGGTATAAAAAACAAAAATTAAGGGAAATAAGAATGGAAAAATCGTGGTGAAATTTTTCATTACATAATTTGAGAGCGATTAAAACTATTCAGCTTTTTTCTTTTTAGCTTTTTTGGCAGTTTTTTCTTCTACTTCTTCAGATGCAGCCGCTTCTTCAGCAACAACCTCGATAGCCTCATCTTTTTTAGATTTTTTTTCTACAACTGGCTCAGAGTTAGCTTTATCAGCCTTAAGCAAAGCTTCGATTTCAGATTCGCTGCGAGTAACAATAACGCGCACCTCAAGATCTACGTCTGAATGCAAATCTAACTTAACTGAATAAACACCGATTTCTTTGATTGGCTTTTTTAAGAAAACATTGGCACGAGCAACAGATTTGCCACCGATGATATCGTTAACTTTTGCTGCAATTGTAGTTGAGCTTACAGAGCCATATAATCTGCCATCATCTGAAGCGCTTTCGATTACAATAATATCTTTGCCAGCTAATTTGTTTTTGATTTTATTTGCAGCAGCGTGGTTATCATCGTTTGCTTGTTCAAATTCTACTCTTTTAGCTTCAAAAACCTTTTGATTGCTAGGCGTAAAGCAGATTGCTTTTTTGCTTGGAACCAAGAAATTTTTAGCATAACCATTTTTAACTTTTACAACTTCGCCAATTTGGCCAAGATTAGAAACGCGTGCGGTAAGGATAACTTTCATGTCAGTTTAGTTTGAAATTACTTCTTTAGCGATTGGAGAAATCAAGGCAAGATGGCGCGCCATTTTAATTGCATCAGTAAGTGCGCGTTGCTTCTTCATAGAAACGTTAGTAACGCGGCTTGGAATAATTTTTCCTCTTTCAGAAAGAAATTTATTAAGCAATCTTAGATTTTTATAATTGATTTCAGCAATTGTGATGTCTTTTAAAGGACAAACTTTTTTTCTTCTAACAAAAACACCTTGGTTAACTAGAGAGATTCTTAAAAATCCTTCTTCGGTAACGCCGCCAGTAGGTTGAGCGTTTTTATTTTTATTGAATTTTTTTGCGATAGCCATATTTAAATTACGTCAAATTGAGTTTGATCAAGAACTAAATCATATTTAGTTGAATCTTTTTTCACCATTTTGCCAGCTTTGTAATCTTTAGCATTAGCACAAAGGAAAAGTTGAGACTCTTCAAGAGCGGCGTTAGCGCGAAGCGTAACACTTCTGATGATATCTTCGTTAAAACCCATAACGCGGTTTAATTCTGCAACAGCAGGAAAATCGGCATCTATATTTAACAAAACATAATGACCGCGGTTATTTTTTTTGATTTTATAAGTCAAGCTGCGAAGGCCCCAATACTCTTTAGAAAGAATTTTTCCTTTGCCGTCAGTAATGATTTTTGACAATTTATCTGACAAGCTATCTACATCTTCCGAAGTTAAATCCTGTCTAGCAATAAACACAGTCTCGTAAAGAGCCATAATAATAAAAAAAATGTGAATGTTAACAACTAGCTATATAGCAAGCCAATTTAAGGGGCGCAAATTTTAGCAAGTGGGTTTTTATTTGCAAGAGAGATTTTGATGTTATTGCCTTTCCATGTAAAATATTCGCCTCTGATTAGTCTCTAAGTCTTTAACCTCAAGCCTTGTGCCACTAAAAATATCCTCAAGAAAAATTACTTCGCATTGATGATAATTATTGGCTTTAAAATCAAATATATTTATGTCGCGACCAATACGCACCAGGTTTCCTGGCGGAATATCGATTGCAACATTGGTAGATTCTTCATAACCAGCCCAAGCAAAAGCATTTTTAGGTGCAATTTGAGAAAAAAGCAAAAATAGACCAAATATTATAATGGCCTTATTGCTAAAATCTTTGTTGAAATTTTTTATAATTTTTTGCAACTGCACTTAATTTGAAATATTTTTGGTTGACATATTACAATGATACTTGTTTAATCGCGACCTCTTTTTAAGAGCACTTCCTTTATTTTTCTACTACAATTTTCGGGGCGTAGCGCAGTCTGGCTAGCGCATCTGGTTTGGGACCAGAGGGTCGGGAGTTCGAATCTCTCCGCCCCGACCATAAGGAGTCAGCTATGATCCGTATTTTTCAACTTCCACAATATTCACAACAAAAAGCCTCTTCGCTAAAAGATGCGGAAAGCCTTGAAAATGCTATATGGATCGACTTACAAAACCCATCGCGCGACGAAATAAGAGAGGTTGAAGAGCGCTATAAAATCAGCTTTCCAACTCGCCAACAACAAGAAGAAATTGAAACCAGCTCGCGTTATTTAGCCGACTCTGGAGCCATTCGCATCAACTCTACTTTTCTTAATATTATTCCACAAAGTGGCAAGCTAGAAGAGCACGAAATGTCGTTTATTATCACCGACAAAATTCTTTTCACCCTACGCTACTTTGATAGTAGGGTTATTTTAGAAACAGTGAAAAAAATTAAACAATTTCCAACGGTTTTTAGCAATCCGGCAAAAATTTTTATTAGCATTATTGAATCGCGCATCGATTTTGATGCTGATTTAATTGAGTTAGTGTCAAAATATATCGCCGAAATCAGCAAGAAAATTAACTATAAAAGCAATCTTGATGAGGCAATGATTTTGCGCATTAACGAATGCCAAGAACTTACGATGTCTTTGCGCGAGGCTTTATTTGATAAGCAGCGCGTGCTTTCTTCGCTTCATCGCAATGAAGATTTGATGGTTGAGAATGAAACTCGTTTACGCGTAATTATCAAAGATATTAATTCTTTGATTGAGCATGCGAATTTTAATTTTACGCGACTCGAATATCTGCAAAACAGCTTTTTGGGTTTGATTAATATCGAGCAAAATAAGGTGATCAAAATTTTTACCGTAGCAAGCTTGGTATTTATGCCTCCAACGCTAATTGCAAGTATTTATGGGATGAACTTTAAATTTATGCCCGAGCTTGGATCTACTTGGGGATACCCGATTATATTGGGCTTAATGCTGTGCTCTTCGGCGATTCCTCTGTTGTTTTTTAAGAAGAAGAAGTGGTTGTGATTCTATGATTTCTTGCCGCTAAAACTCTTGATCTCGCCCGCGGTGTGAGTCTTGGCGAGGACAAATCTAGAAATTTAACACTCAACAACGTCAATCAAAAATTAAACACACCGAATTTATATATCCTCCAACCCCTTCTTAGGCTCTGTCGACTCTTTATCTCGCACAAATTCTTTAATTAATTCTGAATCTGGATTACGAAAAGAATCAACCATTTTTTCAATTGTTTTGCTGGCAACTCCTGTTGACGAAAGCGCTATTCTAATAAGCTGTAAGCTGGTTTCAAAGTTTTTAGAAACAACCAAATTGGCGCCAACTTTTTTGAATCTTTCGGCGTTATTCATGCTTTCTGATTTGGTGGCAAGAGTAACATTGGGGAAATTTTCGTGAATGAATCGCGTAATTTTTATGCAGGCAATTTCGTCTTCCATCGCTATAATTACTGATTCGGAGCGCTCTAATCCAACATAGCGCAAGATGTCTATGTTCATCGCGTCGCCGTAATAAATATTGTAGCCGTTGCTTTTTTCGAGACGAACCACGCGATGATTATTTTCGAGCACGACATAATTTATACCCTTTTTGCGCAACGCATAGGCGATTACATGCCCGATTTTACTGAAGCCAATGATGACCACGTGCTTAGAAATATCGCCAATTTCGCGCTTGATTTTGTTGTCACGCAAAACACTCATGATGTAGAGCTGGCCTTTTATTTTGCGCCCAAACGATGCCATTAGAGGCGTGATCGCCATTGTAACCGTAACCACAGTTGCCAAAAACTGCGCAACATTTGGCTCGATAAAACTTTGATTTACGGCCATGATAAATACTACGAAGGCAAATTCTCCGCCTTGCGAGAGTAAGAGCCCGGTATGAATTGCCGGCGCCAAAGGTAAGCGAAAAATCTTGCATAAAAAGATGATGATAATCGACTTAATCGCAATTAGCGCTAACGCCACTAAAATTATTTCACCCAAACTTGAAAGTAGAAAATCGAGCTGGAAAGACATTCCGATGGTCATGAAAAAGAGTCCAAGAAGCAGCGCCTTGATTGACATAATGTCTTCTTCAACGCGATAACGATATTCGGTTTCTGAAACCATCAAGCCGGCGGTAAATGCCCCAAAAGCCGACGAGAGGCCGAAATAGCTGCTTAGATGCGCTGATCCTAAAATTACGATAAGCGTTACGCTAAAAAATAATACATCACTTTTTGCCTCGGCAACCAGGCGGTAGATTGGTCGCAGCAATAAGCGGCCAATTGCAAAAATTATTATTAGCGCGATTGTGGCATCAAAAAATGCGCTTCCTAAAGCGCCTGCGATGTTGATTTCGGTGGTGGCAAGCGCTGGCAATAAAACTAGAATCGGAATCACCGCTAAGTCTTGCATCAATAGAATTGAAAATGACAAGCGCCCTACCCGCGTGGTTTCTTCGCCATTTTCAGAAATAATTTGCAATACAATTGCTGTAGAAGAAAGCGACAAGGCGGCGCCAATTACAAGGGCCGCTTCTTGCGAAATATTAAAAAATTTATGCGCTAAATATCCGATAACAATTGTTGTAAGCAGCACCTGCAAGCTTCCGAAGCCAAGAACATATTTTCGCATCTTGATTAATTTCTCGAAATTTAACTCAAGACCAATAGCAAAAAGCAAAAACACAATACCAAGATCGGCAATTGATTGCGTAGATTCGTTGCCCGCCAAAACACCAAAACCAAAAGGCCCAATCATGGCGCCGGCAACTAGGTATCCAAGGGCCGGGCTTAATCTTAATTGCTTAAAAATAATTACAATTGCAACCGAGGCAAAAAGTAAAATTAGGATGTCATGTAAATAATTGGTGTTATGCACTAAAATTGATTTTTATGAATTAGAAGTGAAATCTGAAACATTATGGCGATGTTGCGGGCAAAAAGTGAAGATTTGCAACAACCATATCGGGTTAATTTTCATTATGAGTTTTTTTGAAGCAATAAATATCTACAAAAATCTGTAGAATTTTTTTTGCACAAACTAATAATGTTAACTTGGATTTAGGTTGTTAAATTTCTAATAAAAACTTTAATCTATCTCGACCTTACTTACAAGCAGTTAAATACACCAGATCAACTTAAATTTATAGTTAAATGATAATGTCTGATAAGTGGATTGCGCATGCAGCAACCACACAAAAAATGATTGAACCCTTTGCCGCAAAACAAGTGCGCGTAGACGATCATGATCGCAAAATCATTTCTTATGGCAATTCATCTTATGGCTACGACGCCCGCGTTTCTAACGAGTTCAAAATTTTTACCAACATAGATTCTGCGATTGTTGATCCTAAAAATTTCTGCGATACTAGTTTTGTTAATCGCACAACAGATATTTGTATAATTCCTCCAAACAGCTTCGCTCTAGCGCGCACAGTAGAATATTTTCGCGTACCAGAAGATGTTTTAGTAATTTGCGTTGGTAAATCAACTTATGCAAGATGCGGCATTATAGTTAACGTAACCCCGCTAGAACCAGGCTGGGAAGGACATGTGACGCTTGAATTTTCTAATACCACGCCACTGCCAGCAAAAATTTACGCCTTTGAAGGCGCTTGCCAGTTCTTGTTTTTTAAAGGTAACGAGCCATGCGAAACTTCTTATGCAAAAAGAAGTGGAAAATATATGGGACAAACCGGAGTTACGCTGCCAAAAGTTTAAGGCGCCAACAAGCTTCATAACCAGATAAATAATATGGCAAAATTCTTGATATTAGTTGCAGCATTATTTTTTATCAGCTCACAAAACCTGTTGGCTCTTGAAGATGCGGCCGTTAATCCTTCTGTAGAAAAAAAAGAAATTCTTGCTTTTAATCCCAAGAAGCCAACACCATCACGCTTTTTTGCTGCCGATATTTCGATACCAGATCAATTTGGCACTACTAATAATTTAGCTAAAAAAGTTGGCTCGTTTTATCGCGCTTTTGGTGAAATAATTTTTATTCAAGGCACACTAACAGATTCTTTTAAAGTGCCAATTACCGGAGCTGTAATTGAAATTTGGCAAACAAATTCTGCCGGAAAATACCACACTTTGCTTGATAAAAATAGCGAATATATCGATAAATATTTCAGCATGTCGGGGCGCGCACTTACCGATAATTTGGGAAATTATAGTTTTATCACTATCATGCCTGGCTCTGTGCAGGGAAGAGCTCCTCATATTAACATGAATATTTATCAGCCTAAATTTGGCAAACTTGAAACCGAAATGTATTTCGAGAAACATCCGTTTAATAACTCTGATTATCAATATTTGGCTTATTCGGCAGAAGAGCGCAAGCTGCTTGTAGCCTCTGTGCGACACACCGATATTACCAATACGCAATCGATTAAACTTTGCACTTTTAATATTGTGATGCGCGGCACTCAATTATATAAAAAATTCTAAAGGCCGTTAGTTAAAAATAAGCTTACTATAATAGTTTGACTTACCCCCAACTCAACATCCCACCTCTCTTCTTACCGCATCGCCAAAAAACGAACTCCGACTCCCCTCATGAGTCTCCAAATATTTATCTAACTTTCGCAACACCTTCTCATCAATCGTAATATTTATTCTTACAGCTTTTGAAGGAGTTCTCACCGACACAAGCAAAAAAGCCTCCGCCGCTTTATATTTTTTCTTAATCACATCTAAAGTTAAAGGATTAGGCACTTCTTCTTCATCTTCAATCATTCCATCTACATGAAATTGCAAAGCCTCTTCAGCCATATTCTGCGCCTCTTCCAAAGTTTTTCCCGCTGTAACGCAAGAAGGAAAATCAGGGAAAATTACCCCATAATGAGAAGATTTAGATTTTTTTATTACCGCTATGTAATTTCTTTTTTCTTTTAGCATATAGCTCCTTTATTTATTATATTTTTTCTTATCAACACCTGCTTGTTTGAGCATGCTAGATAGAGTTCCTATAGGGAAATCTCTTTTTGGATGAGGAACCGTGACTCTACCTTTTTTATTTGGATGCTTGTATTGCTTATGACTCCCTTTTGTCGCAACCAAAACCCAACCCTCTTTTTCAAGAATTTTTATTAATTCTTTGCTGTTCATTATTATTAAGTAGTGATTAATATAATGTGTATTATACACACTATATTAAATTTGCAACCAATAATAATGGATAACAAAAGACAATCACAAAATTGGGTTGTTGTAATGGAGATTCACGCCCGATATAAACAGTTAAAAAAAGGGAAATAAATTTATTTATACAGAGAGAGAAGGAGAGGGTTTGTTAGGACGATGAAATCTATGTGGGATTAGTGCAAATTATATTTTAGAACGTAAAAGTACTTTTAAGTCGCATTCTGGCTTGTTAAAAGTAAGTTATGATTTTTAGATAGGGGTTTTAGACGTTGCAAGAATCGGCATCAAGAGCAAGTTGCGCTTTGTCTCGCGCAACCGCCCACTCTTCAAAAAATTTATTTTTCTTCCAAATATTTTTTGTAAGAAGCTTCATCCATAGAATCGGCTAATTCAGATTCGTTGCTTAATTTAACCTTAGCAATCCAACCATCTTTATAAGAAGAATTATTTACTAATTCTGGCGCCGAAGTCAAAGCTTGGTTCACTTCTACAACCGAGCCAGAAGCAGGAATATAAACATCGCTAGCCGATTTTGAAGATTCAACAACCGCAAAAGCATCACCCTTATTATAAGAGTTTCCTACTTTAGGCAATTCAACGTAAACTAGCTCGCCAAGGGCGTCGGCAGCGTATTCTGTAATGCCAATTGTAGCAATGCCGTTTTCAATTTTTACCCATTCGTGGTCTTTTGTAAATTTCATATTTTGCGTAGTAAAGTTAATAAAATTATTTTTTTGCCGCTTTAGTTTTTGCTGCAACAAAGGTTGGTGAGTGAATAACAGCAGGTATTTCGCGGTCGCGCACAATTGCAACAACGCTGTCTCCTGCTTTTATTGCAGAATCGAAATAGCCCTGACCAATTGAAACTTTTAAATTTGGTGAAAACCCACCACTAGAAAGTACGCCAATTTTTTTACCATCTTTGCTAATTTCAGTGCCTTCGCGAGCAATTCCGCGATCAAGTAGTTTAACGCCAAGTCTTTTTCTTTTAGCGCCGTTAAGCTTTTCTTCTAATACTCTTTTAGCGCCGATAAAATCTGTGCTTGATTTACTCACAACCCAACCAAGAGCCGCTTCAATTGGAGAAGTTGAATCGTCTAGATCGTGGCCATAAAGTGGGTAGCCCATCTCTAGGCGCAGTGAATCACGGGCTCCAAGGCCAATTGGTTTTACTTCTGGCATTGCGCTTAAATCAAGCCAAAATTGCGCTGTGGCAGAATTTTTTATACTAACTTCAAAGCCATCTTCGCCAGTATATCCTGTGCGACCAATATATACTTCTTCACCATTTTTGAACTGGTAAGTTTTTACGTGCATGTAGGCAAGATCTGCAACATTATCGCCTTGAATAAATTTTTGCAAAACTTCTTCGGCCTTTTCGCCTTGAATTGCAATAAGCGAACGATCTTTTAATTCAGTGAATTGCAGTGTTGCGGGCAGATTTTTGCGAATCCAGGCTTCGTCTTTTTCTTTGCAGCCAGCATTTAATACGATAAAAAATTTAGTGTCAGAAATTTTAGTAATGATTAAATCGTCAACAATTCCACCAATTTCGTTAGTAAGAACAGTGTATTTAGCTTGAGCTGGCGCACTAAGAGAGAAGTCTGTTGGCGTAATATGCGACAGAAATTTTGCCACACCCTCACCTTCCATAAAAAATTGACCCATGTGCGAAACATCGAAGATGCCAACATTGCCGCCGCGCACCCATTCATGCTCTTTTAGCATGCCGTCTGGATATTGCACTGGCATATCGTAGCCGGCAAATTCAACCATTTTGCCGCCCTGATTTTTATGTGTTTGATTTAGTGCTGTAATTTTCATAGCTTATTTATTTAGTGGCACATTTTAAAAATTAATTAACTGGCGGAACCTGTGGGGCTGCGTCTTTTGCGCCTTCTTGCTGTTGAATAATTTGGTCTAATTCAGAAGCAATTTTCTTTTTGCCAGCATTAGAAATTGTGGCTAAAATTAAACAATTAAACATAAAAACACCAACTAAAATCATGGTGATTTTGCTTAAAAGATTTGCCGAAGCTTTGCTTGAAATAACAGCATTCATGCCTCCAGAGCCGCCGCCAATGCCACCTAAAGAATCTCCATCAGATTTTTGCAATAGCACCAAGATGATCATCACAACAGCGATTATCACTTGTAAAACTAGTAAGAATAATTGAAATTTTTCCATTGCGTGATTTATTGTAAAATAAGGATAGCGTATGGTAAGAGAAAAAACTTATTTTACAAGGCTTTATGCGGATAAGGGTAAAGTTGCGCGGCTTGCCTAACCATATAGACTGCAAGGCGCCACCACTCATATTTTTATTGATGGCAAGTCTTGTTCTTGATGTAAGCCACCACCTTTCATTGTTAGGGCCAATAAACTATAAATCTTGTCTTTGGCATATTGACTGCTAAACTTCGAGGCTCGCTCTTAATATAGTTCTTGCGCTTGGATAGCACCTTTTATATGCAATTTTTCTAAATCGTTTTAGTTATGTCAAATTTTCTTCCTGAAGTTGATGTTAAAATTGGAAAAAACCTTGCCCATGAAGCTAATAAATTGCTGCAAAAACTTAACTTTTCTGATAAAAAAATCTGCCTGATTTCAGATAAAAAAATATGGGAAAACTGCGCCAGTTTTTTTGATGATAATTTTAAAAACTCCTGCAAAACCTTGATTCTAGAAGATGCAAGGCCTGACGAAAAAAATATTTCTCAAATAACAAAATTTGCAAAAAATACTCAACTAATAATTGCGTTGGGCAGCGGCACCATTAACGACTTGTGTAAATTTGCAAGCTACAAAACCGACATCCCTTACATTGTTTTTGCTTCGGCACCATCGATGAATGGCTATCTCTCGCGCAACGCGTCAATTATAGTTGGCGGGCATAGAAAAACTCTTGCTGCCAGGTTGCCATTGGCAGTTTATGCTGATATTTCAATTTTAAAATCGGCGCCAAAATCTATGATTCAGGCAGGAATCGGTGATAGCATGTGTTTTTATAGCTGTTGGTTTGATTGGCTTTTATCGCACTTAATTTTGGGCACAAAATTTAACACTAAACCTTTTGAAATTTTACATAAAAAAATGGATTTTTTTGTTAAAAATTATCTCAAATTCAAATTAAACGACGATAAGTTATTAGAAATTTTAATAGAGATTTTATTGCTCTCTGGATCAGGAATGACAATTGCTGGTGGCAGCTATCCTGCAAGCCAGTCTGAACACTTAATTAGCCACTCTTTTGAAATGAAATATCCAAAAAAGGCTCATAAAATTTTTCATGGATTGCAAATTGCCATCACTACATTAACTACAGCAAAGCTGCAAGAAAAGCTATTGGCGAAAGATTTTCTGCAACTAAAAAAAGCAGAATTTCCTACCAAAAAAATTGAGAAATTCTTTGATAAAAAAATTGCTGCCGAATGCAAAAAAGAATATTACGAAAAAATAAATTTTAATTTAGAGGAAGTTAATAAACGATTAGAGCTAGACTGGAAAAGGCATCGCAAGGTTTTGCAAAAAATTATATTACCCCAAAAAACTATAAAAATAATTTTACAGCATTTTAAAATTAAAAATTCTGCAAAAAGCCTAAAGCTCTCAAACCAGCAATATCTAGAGCTTGTGAGCAATTCAAAATTTATTCGCAACCGCTTTACTTGCTTAGATTTAATAGATTGATATAACGCCAACCAGGCACCCCTCCCCTCATTTGCACCATTTTAGTTAGCCTTGGCAACGCTTGAATAATAAAAAAGAATAAGATTGACCCTCAATAAAATACGCCCACACTCGAATTAGTAACTTTCTTGAAGTTAGCTTTTTTGCAAAAACTATAAAGTACATCTTGTTTTTTAACGAAATAAAGGAGGTCTTTATGTTTCACTGGACTATTGTTTTTCTTATCACCGCAGTAATTGCCGCGGTACTTGGCTTCACCAATATAGCTGGTGTTGCTATCGAAATGGCAAGAATTGTTTTCTTCATATCTCTGGTTCTTTGGGTTGTTGCCGCTTTATCTTGCGGAGTCTTTACTAAGAAAAAATAACCTACAAAAGTCTGAAGATCGCCCGCTTCAGCTAGCTTATCATTACCATTGCCAATATACGCCGATGCTTCAACAAGACCATTTTAAAACTCAAGTTTTAAAAAATTTAATAGCATATATTTATGAGCAAAAAAAATACCTCTAATACTGTCTTTATGCAGCCTGTCGCTTTTGATGGGATGCTCGAAAGATAGCAACATTTTTTCTACCCCTCTCAAAAAAGATTGCAGCGCAATTTTTGAAAAACGTTAAATTGATAGCAAAGGGATTCATAAAAAAAATCCACAAAAAATTAATGCAACAGCAATGACGGCGAAGCAAATAGAAGAAGAGGCCGCCAAGCCTGCAACTGAATGTAAAATTTTAGAAGTGCAGTTAAACAAAAATATTAAGTGCGAAATTGTTGGGTCTGATAAAATTGACGATTTATCAAAAATTATCAGCGAAAATAAAAACGACAGAATAATTTTTATCGCTCCCGATAGCCAAATACGCGATTTAAGCAATATGACATCAAAATATTTATCTTCGGCAAGCCCGGTTGATTTAAATAGTCATTTTGATTCTGATATTTTTAAAAACCTAGATTTTACATATCGCGGAATGAGATGCAGCATCGCAGAAAAAGATGTTGTGATTTGGTCTGGTAAAAAAAGTATGATCCTTACGATAGAATAATTGATTCACTTTAATGAATAGGCCGGCTTTTTTAGAAGGTCGGCCTATTTTAAGAAATTGGCATGTTATTTTCACTTATTCAGAAGATATTTAGAACACCTCGAGACACCGCTAGTTAAGCTTTAAACAACTTTTTTACCAACTTAAAAATATCGCCAGAAGCAATACCCGCCTCTTCGTGCATTTTATTTATAGAATTTTGCTCGATGAATTTATCGGCCATAAATAACGCGCGAAATTTAAATTCTTGGCGCTCCATCAGCCCCTCATCTAATAAAAATTGAGTAACCGCAGAACCAAAACCGCCAATCGCGCCTTCTTCAATCGTGATTAAAATTTGGTGATTTTGTGCCAGAGTTTTTACTAAAGATTCGTCAAATGGCTTGGCAAATCTTGCATCGGCGATGGTAATTTCTATTCCTAATTCTTGTTTTATTTTTTCGGCGGCCACAAGAGATTGCTCTAACATTGTGCCATAAGATAAAATTGCAACATGGCTTCCGGCCTTGATAACTCTGCCTTTACCAATTTCTAAAATTTCTGCATCTTGAAAATTTATTTCGGCATTAGCTTCGCCACGCGGATAACGAAAGGCGCTCGGGCGATCATTGATATTATTTGCAGTGTTGATCATTTTAACTAATTCTTGCCCATCTGATGGCGCCATTAAAACAAAATTTGGCAAATTGATGAGATAGGATATATCGAACGAACCCGCGTGTGTCGGGCCATCAGCACCTACAAAACCAGCGCGATCAATTGCAAAACGCACCGGCAATTTTTGCACCGCAACATCGTGCACCACCTGATCGTAAGCGCGCTGTAAAAATGTTGAATAAATTGCAGCATAGGGCTTTAAGCCTTCTGTAGCAAGGCCTGCGGCAAACGTTACCGCGTGCTGTTCGGCAATTCCGACATCAAAAATTTTTGCCGGATGATCGGCAGCAAAGCTATCTAAGCCTGTGCCACCGGGCATTGCGGCAGTTATTGCTATTATTTTTTCATCTTGCTTTGCTAACTCGCTTAAGCGCTTGCCAAAAATTTTGCTATATGACGGATGCAGTGATTTAGGCTTCTCTTGCACCCCCGTTGCCGGATTAAATTTTGCAACCGCGTGAAGTTTATCGGCGCTTTGCATCACCTCGTTATAGCCTTTGCCTTTTTGAGTTACGCAGTGAATAAGGATTGGATCAGTTGATTTATCGTCGCGAATATTTTCTAAGATTGGCACTAGAACCTCTAGGTTGTGGCCATCAATTGGGCCAATATAATAAAAGCCCATTTCTTCAAAAATATTGCCGCCCATCCACCATTCTTTGGCGGCTTTTTCAAATTTGCGTAACCCGTGCGCGATATTTTCGGCGTGTAATTTATGCGAAAGTTTTTTAGAAATATCGCGAATTTTTAAGTAAGACTTAGAGGCAGCAAGGCGCGAAAGATAGTGCGACATCGCCCCTGTTGGTGGCGCAATCGACATATCATTATCGTTTAAAATAACAATTAGGCGATTATTTTTATAAAATTCATCTGGCAATGCACCCGCGTTATTCATGGCTTCGTAGGCCATTCCAGCTGAAATTGCACCATCGCCGATTACAGCAATTGTGTGCGATTTTTCATCCTGTAATTTTTTTGCAACAGAAATACCAAGTGCCGCCGAGATAGAAGTAGAGCTGTGCCCCGCCCCAAATGGATCATATTCGCTTTCGGCCCTGCGCGTAAAACCGGCAAGGCCTTCAGGCTGACGAATGGTGCGCATCTTGCTGCGACGACCAGTCAATATTTTGTGCGGATAAGCTTGATGACCAACATCCCAAATTAAGCGATCGTAGGGCGTATCAAAAACGTAATGCAGTGCCACTGTAAGCTCGACCACCCCAAGGCCTGCGCCTAGGTGTCCGCCAGTTTGCGCTACAGATGCGATGGTTTCTTGGCGCAATTCATCGGCAATTTGCGGCAAATCTTGGTGCGTAAATTGGCGTAAATCGCGCGGAAATTCTATTCTATCTAAAAGCGGAGTTGATTTACTCATGATTAATAATAGTGTCTAGAGAGCTCGAAGGTTTTGGCTCTAAAAGATTCGATGCAACATTCTAAATGCCAAGCCTAGTGAATCAAGTTTAAGTTGTTAAAATTTTATTATGATAAAATTCGCTAAAGATAAGAATTTCATTGCACTAATTTACTTGCTGTTCAGCGTTACTCTAGCAGCGCTTGGCACCGGAATTAACGTTATCAGCTTTCCAGCAATTTTAACCGAACACGATATTTCGCCGTTTTTAATTGGCATCGCCACCGCCGTAGAAATTGCCGCCAATATCGCCATTTCGTTCATGTTAAGCAAAATGATTTTTCGCTTAACTCTTACCAGGGCAATGTTGCTCTGCGCCCTCATCTACGCCATTAGCATCTCGGCAATTTTTTTCTATCAAAATTTTCCGCTTTGGCTAGTATTTTGCGTAATCAACGGCGTTTGCTGGTTTACTCTCTTCATCATCAGACAAACATGGATCAGTACCCTAGTTAAACATAAAAATCGCAGTATAATTTTAGCCTTAACTACTACCGTCTTATGCTGCGGATTCATTGCCGGATCATTCGTAGTAAAATATTTTGGCGCTCTTAATTATACCTCATTTTTAATCTCGGCTGCCGCAACATTATTCTCTATCATAATGTTATTGCCGGTGCGCAGCACGCAACCAAAAAGGGTTCAGGCACGAAGAATTGGCTTGAGAGAATTTTTTGTACATAATCCCAACATTACTGTTGCAAGGCTTATGCTCGATTTTCAAGCGGGATGCTTAATTTGTTTCGGCGTAATTCTTGGTATTAAAATTGGCTTTAGCGTTGAAAACTCTGGCCTCTTCATCAGCGCCTACATGGCCAGCGGATTTTGCGATTTATATGCCGGGTTTTTAGTTAAAAAATATAGTCGCTATAAAATGATAAACCTTGGCTTTGCGGGCTGCTTAGCCTCTATGATTGCAGGGATTTTTCTTTATCAATCTTACTTAGCACTAATCACTGTTTTCTTTTTATTTGGCTGCGCTACCGCTCTAATTCTAACTGCAACGCTAACCATCACTAATCA